>Ga0233425_10000230_pt1 | contig 147805 bp, 156 predicted proteins | sample Watercolumn_Towu_2_FD_181712 | JGI IMG/M metagenome (GOLD analysis project Ga0233425, IMG submission 181712) | Freshwater microbial communities from Lake Towuti, South Sulawesi, Indonesia - Watercolumn_Towuti2014_140_MG | ecosystem: Environmental > Aquatic > Freshwater > Lake | place...
GAAGCAATTATCCAGCCTTCGGGCTGAAAAACCAAGGGAGCCGGACTGACAAAATAAATCCGGCATGTAAACGAGACCGATATGCGGTCAGTTCAGGAAAAAACTGAATTGTTCAGCGTGTCCTTAACGGGCCCGTGGTCTCCGAAGTTGTTGTTGGAACTCAGAGTGGAGTAGTCACTTCGGTAATTACCACGCGCTCAGTGAAAGAGCTAAATCTGGGAATTGGAACCGATGTGATCGCTATCGTGAAAGCAACGGATGTTGCCTTGGCAAAGCTATAAATGAATGCTCTCACTGAAAATATGGCGATACCTGGTTCAGCGGTTGCAAGGCTTCCTGTACTTAAAAATTACGATGCAGCGATCATCGGATTCGACCCAATCTCTATTGGAAGGCTATCTCTCTGCACGTCCAATCATTACTTTACAATCAATGGCATGGTTGTGACCCTAACAAATGCCGAGTTTCGACTATTGCGCTTTATGATGATTAACAATGGCAATGTGGTGAGTCGGGAAGCGATACTGCGGAAAGCTTGGAAGGGCAACGTGGTCGTCGGCGAGCGCACCGTAGATGTTCATGTACTGAAGCTGCGTAAAATTCTCGCCCAATACGGTCTAGCGAACTCAATACAAACTATTCGGGGAATTGGATATAGATCTGTTTTTTCTCATGCCGAACCTGCGATGTTACTTATTGGAATAACGATATGACAAAATGTGATTTCTATGAATATGCCTGAATCAATACAATGCGGCTCGGCATAGAAATCCCCCAAACAATCCAGCCAGAGGTTAAATCGTGTCCAAAATATATTCCGACAACTCCCAATCCATAGGCAACACGCCTCTGGTTAAGCTCAACCATGTGATTGATGGCGCCAAGGCGACGATCTTGGCCAAGATCGAAGGGCGCAATCCAGCTTATTCCGTCAAATGCCGGATTGGCGCTGCGATGATCAAAGATGCACAAGAACGGGGGCTACTCGGCAAAGGCAAAGAACTAATTGAACCCACTTCAGGGAATACGGGAATCGCCTTGGCATTTGTAGCCGCTGCACGCGGAATTCCACTTACCCTGACCATGCCGGAAACCATGAGTATCGAGCGCCGAAAATTGCTTTCGGTGCTGGGAGCTCGGTTGGTATTAACAGAGGGCGCCAAGGGAATGAGCGGCGCAATAGCCAAGGCCAAAGAGATTGCCGATTCAGACCCGAAGTATGTGCTTCTCCAGCAATTCGAGAATCCGGCGAATCCGGCGATTCACGAAGCGACCACTGGCCCGGAAATCTGGAATGACACCGATGGAAATGTAGACGTTTTTGTCTCGGGTGTCGGAACCGGTGGAACAATTACCGGGGTGTCCCGTTACTTCAAAAAGACACGCGGCAAACAAATAATTTCTGTGGCCGTAGAACCATCAGCCAGCCCGGTGCTCACGCAAAAGCGCAATGGTGACGAATTGAAACCCGCACCGCACAAAATCCAAGGCATCGGCGCAGGCTTTGTGCCTGCTGTGCTGGATCTTGATTTGGTCGATTTCATTGAACAGGTCAGCAATGAAGATGCTGTGCTGTATGCTCGCCGCTTAGCCCGGGAAGAAGGTATTCTTTCGGGCATATCGTGTGGTGCCGCGGTGGCCGTTGCGGCTCGGCTTGCCCAACGCCCGGAAAACGCAGGCAAGACGATTGTTGTCGTACTCCCCGATTCAGGTGAGCGTTATCTAAGCTCCATCCTGTTCGAGGGACTATTCGATGATGCAGGTTTGCCGGCTTGATCGGCGACTGTTTAGCGACCTTTTATGAAACAAAACCCGTTGGACCGATCACTTCCTGTGTGGCGTGACGAAACAGGCAAACCCATTTCATGTACTGAAAAGATAAAGGTTTTGAACGAGAACTTTCAGGAAATCCGGCAAACCGCCCTGGACGCCATGCAAGACGGCGTACTCATGGGATGCTGTGAATCGCAACTGCGCGGGGAATTGCAAAATCTGATTGCTTCTCTGAAAACAGGCTTTAATTCCTAGCTAAACGGGGCAAACAATTCCGGCTCTGACAATGGACTCTTTAAGCTCCGGGGCACACAGCTCAATAAATCGATACGCATAGCTGCGCAGATAGTGTCCGCGCCTCAGTGCCAGATAGGTGGTATTGGTTGGGAACAAGTGATCACATTGAATCAGCCTCAAGCCCTGATCCTTTTCCGCGTCAAATGCCATAGATGCAACAATCCCTATACCCAAACCAAGCTCAACATAGGTTTTAATTACATCTGCATCCAATGCAGACATTGCAATTTCCGGCATCAATCCTGCCTGAGCAAAAGACTGGTCTATTTTTGCACGCCCCGTCAAACCTTCGTGGTAGGTGACAATCGGATAAATCGCAATATCTTTCAGCGACAGATTAGTCAGCTTTGTTAAGGGATGTCCCGCCGGCACAATCAAGCCATGATGCCAGTTGTAATAAGGAAAGGAATTCAGTTTCACCACCTCTCCAAGCGCTTCGGTAGCCACACCTATATCCGCCTCCCCGCTCAGCAACAAAGAGACAATCTCATCGGGGCCGGCCTGATGAAGTTTCAAGTGAACTTTAGGAAACACCTGTTTGAACTGGGAAATTACCCGTGGCAGCGCATATCTTGCCTGCGTGTGGGTTGCCGCTATCGTGAGCTGTCCCTCATCCCGCTTGCTGTATTGCTCGACAAGATTCTTGATATTGTTTGCGTCAAGCAAAATTCGCTCGACGATCTCCAGCAAATCTCTGCCCGGGTCTGTCAATCCAAGCAACCGTTTCCCTTTGCGAACAAACAACTCCACACCAAGCTCCTCTTCCAAATCTTTGATGTGCTTTGACACGCCGGACTGCGAAGTGAACAGCGCGTTGCCGACTTCGGTGAGGTTGAAATTGCAGCGCGCGGCTTCGCGGATGATTCTAAGCTGCTGAAAGTTCATTTTGTCCTCCCGTGTCGAACACGCGGAACTGCCTTGGCCGGATAAACACCTTGTCTCCGCCCGCCAGCGGCGCGCTGTCGAAACGTTCGCGGCTCAATTCGATTTCGATGAATTCGCTGCTGCCGTCCGCCGCTACCTCCACGCGCACGATGGAGCCGATGGCGCGTACCAGTTTTACTTCCACCGGCAGGGCGGTGTCGTCCTGTGGTGTGCGGCTGATGTCGATGTCGTGCGGGCGCACGTAGGCCACCGAGTCGCCGTGCTGCTCCGTCCACAGCGCGTGGTCGCGGCTGTGGAACAGGTTTACGTTGCCGATGAACTGGTACACGAAGGGGGTGGCAGGTTTTGCATACACCTCGTCCGGCGTGCCGACCTGCTCGATCACGCCCTTGTTCATCACCACCACGCGGTCAGCCACTTCAAGCGCTTCCTCTTGGTCGTGTGTCACAAAGATGCTGGTGATGTGCAGTTCGTCGTGCAGCCGACGCAGCCAGCGGCGCAGCTCCTTGCGCACCTGCGCGTCTAGCGCACCAAACGGTTCGTCCAGCAGCAGAATATTCGGCTCTACGGCCAGCGCGCGTGCCAAGGCGATGCGTTGGCGTTGCCCGCCGGAGAGCTGTGCCGGATAGCGATCATGCAGAAAATCCAGTTGCACCAGATTTAACAGTTCATGCACGCGGCGCCTGATCTCTGCTTCGATCGGGCGTTGTTTCTTGGGTTTCACGCGCAGGCCGAAGGCGACATTCTCGAACACTGTCATATGGCGAAACAGTGCGTAGTGCTGGAACACGAAGCCGACGTTGCGCTCACGCGCATCGCGCTGTTCCACATCTTCGCCGTGGAACAGCAGCTTGCCCGAATCGGCCAGCTCCATGCCGCCGATGATGCGCAGCAGCGTGGTCTTGCCGCAGCCCGAGGGCCCTAGCAGTGCGATCAGTTCGCCGCTGTTGACCTCCAGATTGATATTGTCCAGCGCTTTGTAATCGCCGAATTGTTTGTTCAGATTTTCGATGGTGATGCTCATTTAGTGTGCTCCATGCAAGGGTTCGCCGCTACGTTTTGCCTGCCATTCCACCAACGACTTCACTAGCAGCGTCACCAGCGCCAGCAAAGCCAGCAGCGAAGCCACGGCGAAGGCTGCGACAAAGTTGTATTCGTTGTACAGAATCTCGACATGCAGCGGCATGGTGTTGGTCAACCCGCGGATATGGCCGGACACCACCGACACCGCACCGAACTCGCCCATGGCACGGGCATTACACAGGATCACGCCATACAGCAGCCCCCACTTGATATTGGGCAAGGTCACGCGGCAAAAGGTCTGCCAGCCGGAAGCCCCCAGCGACACCGCGGCCTCTTCTTCCTCCTTGCCCTGCGCCTGCATCAGCGGGATCAGCTCGCGCGCGATGAAGGGGAAGGTGACGAAGATGGTCGCCAGCACGATGCCAGGCACAGCGAATATCAGCTTGATGTCGTGCGCCTGCAACCACGGCCCGAACCAGCCCTGCGCACCGAACAGCAGCACATAAATCAGGCCGGACACCACCGGGCTGACCGCGAATGGCAGGTCAATCAAGGTGATCAGCAGGCTCTTTCCCTTGAACTCGAACTTGGCGATCGCCCACGAAGCGGCGATACCAAATACCAGGTTGGCGGGTACGGCAATCGCTGCCACAATCAGCGTCAGTTTGACCGCGGACAGGGCATCCGGCTCCACTAGAGCTTGCCAATACAAGTCCCAGCCTTTGCTCAGCGCCTCGACGAACACTGCGATCAGCGGCAAGCCGAGAAACAGGAACAGATAGCCCAGCGCGATACCGATCAGCAACAGTGTGACGCCGGTGGATTCACGGGTAGATACCCTTCTTTGTTGTGCAGCCATTACCTTGTTCCTCTGCGCGAACTCCACCACTGCAAACCATTTATCGCCAGCAGCAAAACTAACGAGATCAGCAACATAGCCAGTGCGATGGCCGTCGCGCCAGCATAGTCGTATTGCTCCAGCTTGGCGATGATCAGTAGCGGTGTGATCTCTGAGATGTAAGGCATATTGCCAGCGATGAAGATCACCGAACCGTACTCGCCAATGGCGCGCGCAAAGGCCAGCGAGAAACCCGTCAGCAAGGCTGGCGCAACAGCCGGGAAGATCACACGGCGGAACACGTCCCAGCGTCCCGCACCCAGACTGGCCGCTACTTCCTCGATTTCCGCCTCCACATCCTCGAGCACTGGTTGCACCGTACGTACTACGAACGGCAGTCCGATAAAGGTCAGCGCAATCACGATACCGAGCGGGGTATAAGCGATCTTGATACCCTGCTCGGCAAAATAATGGCCAATCCAGCCGTTAGGTGCATACAGCGTGGCCAGCACAATACCGGCTACGGCAGTAGGCAATGCGAACGGCAGATCGACCAGCGCATCGATGATGCGCTTGCCGGGAAAGCTGTAACGCACTAGCACCCAGGACACAACCAGACCGAAGAAGGCATTCGCCACCGCCGCCGCGAACGAGGCCGTAAAGGTCACCTTGAGCGAGGCCAGCACGCGATCACCCGTCACCACGTCCCAGAAACCAACAAAGCCGAGGCTCGCGGTATTGACGAACAGTGCCGAAAGCGGGATCAGCACGATCAAAGAGAGATAGAGCAGCGTGAATCCCAGCGCCAGATTGAATCCCGGCAGTACGCTGTGAACCTTGAATTGCGACATCGCTTATTCCTGATAGTGATTAGACCCGAAGTCTAATGATGCCAAAGGCAAAAATGAAATACGAAAAAACGACTTGCTTAGCAGGAAATCGAATAAGCGGGGATTGGCATGTTTGAATGGCACTGACTACGCAAATTCAAAACAGCCTGTTTTATATGACCTGATGTTCTATGCTTATCAGAATTAATTGATTCTATTTAATATGTCAGCCGATTATTATGTACACCATCCGCCGGATTAACCGACAACTTTCCGGGGCGGAAAATAAATTCCGGCTAAAGCGTTGCTTGTTCCCCCCTCAAGAACTGGCTGCGCCGCTTAATTCGAGGGAGAGGAGTCCACATGAAAACCACACGCACGATTACTACAGATCGCAAAGAGTTCATTCATGAACTTTGGGAAGCATTGCGGGCGTATGAACATAACTTTGGTGCAGCCCCTGAATGGCTGGAAGAATTATCCGCAAACAGGAAATACTCGCTTGTACGTTACGCGCTGAATCGTCACATCCCTTTGGTGGCAGCGGATGTTGTCAACTAGGACGATCAATCAGAACTTGATACTGCCGGAGATTGGCAGCGCCATCCACGGTTGGTCAGACTAATGCCCGAAAAATGGGCGTATCTGGAAAGCTCGCTTTATATTAATAAATACTTTAGAGTTCATATGGAATAACCATATGGAATATCTGAGGCTATGAACATCCAGCAACTGCGCTACCTGAATGAAGTCGTGCGCTGCAACCTGAATATCTCTGAAGCCGCCGCCGCACTCTTTACCTCACAACCCGGAGTCAGCAAGCAGATTCGCCTGCTGGAAGAGGAGCTCGGAGTCGATATTTTCGTGCGCAACGGCAAACGCATCGCGGCCGTCACCGATCCCGGCCACGAGGTTCTCGGCATCGCCCGGCGCATCCTGCAGGAATCCGAAAACCTGCGGCAGGTCGGACACGAATTCAAGCGGCAGGAAAGCGGCACGCTCACAATTGCGACCACCCACACCCAGGCTCGCTATGCCCTGCCCGGCGTGGTTCGGGCGTTCACCCGCGACTATCCGGAGGTCAAACTGGGATTGCATCAGGGCAATCCGACCCAGATTGCAGAGCAGCTGCTGAGCGGGGAAGCCGATATCGGCATCGCCACCGAAAGCCTCGCCTTGTATGAAGCGCTGGTGACCCTGCCCTGTTACGAATGGCATCATTGCGTCGTCACGCCACCCGATCATCCGCTGCTGCGGGAAAAGCGCCTGACCCTGAAAAACCTGGCGCAATACCCCATCATCACTTACGACTTTGCGTTTACCGGACGCAACAAAATCAATCAGGCCTTCAGTGACGCCGGCATTACACCCAACATCGCGCTGACAGCCATCGACGCCGACGTGATCAAGACTTATGTGGAGCTGGGTCTGGGTGTCGGCATCATCGCGCAAATGGCCTTTATTCCGGAACGCGACAGCGGATTGCGCCTTATCGATGCGGGACATCTGATTGCGCCCAGCACCACGCGCATCGCCATTCGAAAAAATCAGTATCTGCGCGGCTTCGGCTACCATTTCATCGAACTGTTTGCACCGCATCTGACGCGGGAAGTGGTCTCCAACACCTTGCACCTGACCCAATAAACCCCGATGGCAACAGGACATTCGCGCGGCCAAGGTTGAAACTTTCATCGGCCTTCGCTAGTCTTACGCCCGCAATGGCACCCACCATCCCTTTCAAGGAGAGTTAAACATGCAATTCCAGACCATTACCCAGACCGGCAGCATCGCGGCCCAGCAGAACAAGGTGCTGCGCAACACTTACATGATGCTGGCGCTGACCATGGTTCCCACTGTCATCGGTGCGAATATCGGCGCATCGATGAATCTGTCGTTCATGGCCGAGAGCCCAATCATGAGCGCGCTGCTGATGTTCGGCGCCATGTTCGGCATGCTGTTTGCCGTCAACGCCCTGCGCAACAGCGTGTGGGGCATCGCCGCACTGCTCGGCTTCACTTTCGTGGCCGGCGTCTTCCTCGGCCCCATCCTGCAAGTCGCGCTGCAACTGTCCAATGGCGCCGAACTGGTCGGCATGGCCGCCGGTGGCACCGGACTGATTTTCTTCTCGCTGGCAACTATCGCCACGGTCACCAAGAAGGATTTCAGCTTCATGGGAAAATTCCTGTTCATCGGACTGATCATGCTGATCGTTGCCTCGCTGGCGAATCTGTTCTTTCAGGTACCGGCGCTGACGCTGACGATTTCCGCAGTCGCCGTGCTGATTTTCTCGGCCTACATCCTGTTTGATATCAGCCGCATCGTGCACGGCGGCGAGACCAACTACGTCATGGCCACGCTGGGCATCTACATGAGCATCTACAATCTGTTTATCAATCTGCTGCAGTTGCTGATGGCCTTCAGCGGTCAACGCGACTAAGCGGGAACGCCTTTACCCGGGCGGCTTCGGCCGCCTTTTTTATGGACGAAAAAGCGGACATCATGGAACTGAACGATTTTTTGCAGCAGCTAACCCGCGCGCCCGAAAGCATTGATTTCGCGGCGACGATTGCAACCATCGAGGCGGCTTACACCTTCACCCCGACCGCCTTCAGCAATGGCGCTTTGCGCAACGAGGCCGGACAGAACAACGGCTCCTGCAAGATATTCGCCTTCGGCCGCCAGCACCAATTATCGGTCGAGCAGACCCTGCATTGCTTTGGTGATTATTACCGCAAGGACGTCCTCGGCAATCCGGACGGAATCGACCACCAAAACATCCGCAACTTCATGCGGACCGGCTGGACCGGGGTTGTCTTTGAAGGTACAGCGCTGAGCCCCAGGCAGGGCTGATCATTTCGGCCTGCGCTGCTCCGGACGCACACGGGGCGCGAGCAGCTCGTCACCCGTATCCGGATCAATAGTTTCGCCCGCCGCGTTTTCCAGCGGCAACTCGGCATCGTTCCAGCCGCGTATGCCGAGCTTGAGCGAGGCCACAGACGTGAATCCCATTTGTCGCAACACATCGGCGGCCAGCGCCGAACGCCGGCCGGAGCGGCAAATCACCAGAATTTCGCGGTCACGCCCCTGCGCCAGTTCCGGCACGGTTTCGTCGTAATCCCATTCGCAGGATTGTTCCAGTACACCGCGCGGCACGTTGATCGAACCGGGAATGCGCAGCGCGGCAAACTCGCCGGGCTCGCGAACATCCAGCAGCAAGGGAATCTCGCCCGCATTGAAACGACGCCCGGCATCCCAAGGGGTCACTTCCCGAACCCGGGTCAACGCGTCGGCAATCAGCTCATCGTAACTTTTCATGGGCGCTCGAAAACGGCGATCGATTCGACATGCGAAGTTTGCGGAAACATGTTCATCACGCCCGCAGACTTGAGTGCATAACCGTGAAGCTGCACCAGCACCGCCGCGTCGCGCGCCAGCGTGGCCGGATTGCAGCTGACATACACGATGCGCTTCGGCGCAATCTCCGGCGTGATCGCCTTGATCAGCTCCACCGCACCGTCTCGCGGCGGATCGATCAGCCATTTGTCGAAGGCGCCATGTTCTGCCAGCAAAGCCTCGTTCATCTCGAACAGATTCATCGCCGCAAACTGCGTGTTCGCGGACAAGCCATTGTGCGCAGCATTTTGCTGCGCGCGTTTCACCAGCGCCGGGCTACCCTCAATCCCCAGCACCTGTGCATCGCTGCGCGCAATCGGCAAGGTGAAATTGCCAAGACCGCAGAAAAAATCCGCGATCCGCTCGCCGGGCTGCGGATCCAGCAGACGAATGGCACGATGCACCATCACCCGGTTGAGCTGATGATTGACCTGGGTAAATTCCGTCGGCGCAAACGGCATTTCGATCCGGAATTCGGGCAGCGTATAAGTCAGCGCTGGCGCGTCCAGCGGATAAAACGCATAGGCGGTATCCGGCCCCTTGAGCTGCAACCAGAACTGAACGGCATGTGCATCTGCAAACGCCCGCAGCGCCGCCTCGTCTGCAGCCGTCAGCGGCTCCATGATCCGCAGCACCAGCACATCCACCTGATCGCCACAGGCCACTTCGATCTGCGGCAAACGATCGCGGATCGACAGATCCTCCAGCAGCGCCGCGAGCTTGGGAATCAGTGCGGAAATTTTGGGCGGCAGGATTTCGCAGCTCGACATATCCGCCACATAGCTGCTGCGTTTTTCGTGAAAGCCCACCAGCATCTTGCTTTTTTTCAGCACATAGCGCGCCGACAGCCGGGCGCGCTGGCGATAGCCCCACGGGAGGCCGTGAATCGGCGGCAACAGCGTTTCCGGCGTCACCTTGCCAATGCGCTGCAAGTTGTCTTCCAGAATGCGCTGCTTGGCCGCTACCTGAGCAGCCGGATCCAGATGTTGCATCGAGCAACCGCCGCAAGTGCCAAAGTGCGGACATTTTGGCGACACGCGCATGAAAGAGGTTTTCAGAATGTCGATCAGTTGCGCATTTTCGTAGCTGGTTTTTTTGCGGTAAGGCGCATAGGTAACGCGCTCGCCGGTGATGGCGCCGTCAATAAAAATCACCTTGCCCTCGGCGTGCGCGACGCCGCGCCCTTCCTGATCCAGGGATTCAACGGTGACGGGGATTTTTGTGCTCATGATTTCACTGAAGGATAACGCCCCAAACGATTCCGAGCCCCCAACCAGACTGTGCGCAAACGCCGCATGCCGTTATTGCCAGGCGGCGAGATATTCCACCCAGTGCGGCTGGTCGGATTTCGCCAGCTCATTACGCACCAGTTCAAGCTCCTGTGCGTAGCGGGCCTTGGTGAATTGACCGCGCATCAGCTGGAAGCGCGCGAACACCAGCCAGGTGTTCACGACATCGGTTTCGCAATAATTGCGGATTTCGGCCAAACGCCCCTGCTGGTAAGCCTCCCACACCTTGCTGCCATCCATACCCAGTTTGCCGGGAAAACCGATCAGTTTGGCCAGCTCATCCAGCGGCGCATTGGCACGGCCCGTGTACAGCGCGAGCAGATCCATCAGATCGAGATGGCGCGTGTGGTAACGGCTGATGTAGTTGTTCCATTTGAAGTCGCGATCGTCCTCGCCCATGTCCCAGTAGCGCGGACACTGAACGCCGTGAATCAGGCCGCGATAATGCAGCACCGGCAGGTCGAAACCGCCGCCGTTCCAGCTCACCAGCTGCGGCGTGTATTTCTCGATGCCATCGAAAAAACGCTGAATCAGACTACCCTCGTCTTCCCCGGACTCGCCCAGCGACCAGACGCGAAAATTGTCGCCTTCGCGTAACACGCAGGAAATGGCCGCGACCCGGTGCAAGTGATGTTGCAGGAAATCGCTGCCGGTTTTCTGGCGCCGCATCTGGAAAGCCATTTCCGCGACTTCCTTGTCACTCACGCCGGCATCCAGCCCGTACAAAGCGCGCAATCCGGCAATGTCTGGAATGGTTTCAATATCAAAAACAAGGGTGGGATTCATCTCTTGATCCTGCAAATTGGGCCGCCGGATGATACCAAGAAAAAGGCCGGACAAAGCCGGCCTTGATCAGGGCAAGCGTGAAGTTCAGGCGAAATTGGCCGCCACGAAATCCCAGTTCACCAGATTGTTCAGGAAGGTCTCGACGAACTTGGGACGCAGGTTGCGATAGTCGATGTAGTAGGCGTGCTCCCACACGTCAACGCACAGCAACGGCGTATCGCCCGTGGTCAGCGGGGTACCGGCCGCGCCCATGTTGACGATGTCGAGCGAGCCATCGGCCTTCTTCACCAGCCAGGTCCAACCGGAACCGAAGTTGCCCACGGCGGAAGTCTGAAAGGCAACCTTGAAGGCATCCAGCGTGCCCCACTTGGCGTTGATCGCGTCGGCCAGAGCGCCGATCGGCGAGCCGCCGCCATTCGGCTTCATGCAGCTCCAGAAAAAACTATGGTTCCAGACTTGTGCCGCATTGTTGTAAATGCCGCCGGCCGGTGCACTCTTGACGATATCTTCCAGCGACTTGGTCTCGAAATCGGTGCCCTTGATCAGGTTGTTCAGATTGGTGACATAGGCCTGATGGTGCTTGCTGTAGTGATAGTCAAAGGTTTCGGCCGACATGTGCGGCTGCAGCGCGTCCTTGGCATACGGCAAAGCGGGCAGTTGATGTTCCATGAGTTTCTCCTGTGCGTGGTTTTGATCGGTGCGCGATTGTAGCCAATCCACGCGGCAGCGACAATGGTTGATAGAAATAATCGGGATATTTGCCGGTTATCTTTTTAAGATGCCCCAGTTGCAGACACCTTCACAGCGCCCCCATTTTTGGTTAGGATGCCGATCCAAGCCGGGCGGTCATCGCCGAGTTTGACCCTCCGCTCACCAAACAACCCTCATCAAGCGAGCACTGAAATCATGAGCGAACACATACATTACGTCTCCGACAATACCTTTGATGCCGAAGTATTGCAGGCCCCCCTGCCCGTGCTGGTGGATTACTGGGCAGAGTGGTGCGGTCCCTGCCGCATGATCGCCCCGATTCTGGACGAAATCGCCAAGGAATACGCCGGACGTCTGACCGTTGCCAAGCTGAACGTGGATGAAAATCAGCAAACGCCGCAGAAGTATGGCATTCGCGGCATCCCGACCCTGATGCTGTTCAAGAATGGCAATATCGAAGCCACCAAAGTGGGTGCACTGTCCAAGTCGCAATTGACAGCTTTTATTGACAGCCACATCTAAACCGTTTATTTTTCCGCCCGCATTACCTCTTCACTGTCGTTTCCGAACCATAACAATAAATAACGACCACGCTACAAGGTCATGCGGGTGGTTTCCCCACCCGAATCATCCCAACTCCCGTTTTTTCCAATCCCCCCTTCAAGTTTTGCCATGCATCTATCCGACATAAAAACCAAGCACGTCACTGAACTCGTGGAAATGGCTGCGGCCAACCAGATTGAAAACGCCAACCGCATGCGCAAGCAGGATCTGATTTTTGCCCTGCTGAAAAGTCAGGCCAAAAAAGGTGAAAGCATTTATGGCGACGGGACGCTGGAAATCCTGCCGGATGGCTTCGGCTTTCTGCGCTCGCCCGACACCTCTTATCTGGCCGGTCCCGATGACATTTATGTCAGCCCGAGCCAGATTCGCCGTTTCAACCTGCATACCGGCGATTCGATCGAGGGCGAGATACGCACCCCCAAGGACGGCGAACGCTATGTCGCGCTGGTCAAGGTGGATCGGGTCAATGGCGAGCCCCCGGAAAATACCAAAAACAAGATTCTGTTTGAAAACCTGACGCCGCTGTTCCCGACCGAGCCGCTCAAACTGGAACGCGACATCAAGGCGGAAGAAAACGTCACCGGCCGCATCATCGACATCATCGCGCCGATCGGCAAGGGCCAGCGGGGCCTGCTGGTCGCCTCGCCGAAATCCGGCAAGACCGTGATGCTGCAACACATCGCCCACTCCATTGCGTCAAACAATCCGGATGCCGTGCTGATCGTGCTGCTGATCGACGAGCGCCCGGAAGAAGTAACCGAAATGAGTCGGACGGTGCGCGGCGAGGTGGTGGCGTCAACCTTCGATGAACCGGCCAGCCGCCACGTGCAGGTGGCCGAGATGGTGCTGGAAAAGGCCAAACGTCTGGTTGAACACAAGAAGGATGTCATCATCCTGCTCGATTCCATCACCCGTCTGGCGCGTGCCTACAATACGGTCATTCCCTCTTCCGGCAAGGTATTGACCGGCGGTGTGGATGCCAATGCCCTGCAGCGCCCGAAACGCTTTTTTGGCGCCGCACGCAATATCGAGGAAGGCGGCTCGCTGACCATCATCGCCACTGCGCTGGTGGATACCGGCTCGCGCATGGACGACGTGATCTACGAAGAATTCAAGGGCACCGGCAACATGGAAATCCATCTCGACCGCCGCATGGCCGAGAAGCGCATCTACCCGGCAATCAACGTCAACCGTTCCGGCACCCGCAAGGAAGAGCTGCTGATCAAGCAGGACATCCTGCAGCGCATCTGGGTGCTGCGCAAACTGCTCTACCCAATGGACGAGCTGGATGCCATGGAATTCCTGCTGGACAAGATCAAGGCGACCAAGAACAACGCCGATTTCTTCGACTCCATGCGTCGCTAAAAAGGGTTTTGACGCGGACGGATATTTATGTATAATCCGCGCCTTCGCAAAAAACGCAATCAATCGAGGTTGTTATGTACGCAGTAATCAAAACCGGTGGCAAGCAATACCGTGTATCTTCCGGTGACACCCTGAAAATTGAAACCATTCCTGGCGACGTCGGCGCATCCGTTGTGCTCGACAAGGTGCTGATGGTTGCCGATGGTGACAAACTGTCCATGGGCAAACCCCTGCTGACCGGCGCTTCCGTGCAGGCCACCATCGTGTCGCATGGCCGTGGTGACAAGGTGCGCATTTTCAAGATGCGTCGCCGCAAGCACTACCGCAAGAGCCAGGGACATCGTCAAAATTACACTGAAATCCGCATTGACGGCATTTCGGCCTAATCGCTAAAGGAGCAGCAACATGGCATCGAAAAAAGGCGGCGGCAGTACCAGTAACGGCCGCGACTCGCACTCGAAACGACTCGGCGTCAAAAGCTATGGCGGCGAACTGATCAATGCCGGCAGCATCATCGTGCGTCAGCGCGGCACCCAGTTCCACCCGGGTGAAAACGTCGGCATCGGCAAGGATCACACCCTGTTCGCCAAAATCACCGGCAAGGTGGTCTTCGCCACCAAGGGCGCGCTGAAGCGCAAAACGGTTTCGATTGTAGCGGCCTGATCCGCTTCGACCGGAATAGCACAGCCCTATCGCAAGGTAGGGCTTTTTCTTTTTTGGCCCGGACAACATGAAATTCATCGACGAATCCAGAATTGAGGTTTTTGCCGGCAAGGGCGGGAACGGCATCGCCAGTTTCCGGCGCGAGAAATACATCGAGAAAGGCGGCCCCGATGGTGGCGATGGTGGCCGTGGCGGCAGCGTTTATGCCCTCGCAGACCGCAACATCAACACCCTCGTGGATTATCGTTTCACGCGCACCCACCGCGCGAAAAACGGCGAATCGGGACGCGGTTCGGATTGCTACGGCAAGGGCGGCGATGACATCGTACTGCGCATGCCGGTCGGCACCGTGATCACCGATCTCAACAGCGGCGAAGTCATTGCCGACCTGACGCGTGACGGCGAAAAGGCCCTGCTCGCCCAAGGCGGCAAGGGCGGCCTCGGCAACCTGCATTTCAAATCCAGCACCAACCGCGCACCGCGCCAGTGCACGCCGGGCGAACCGGGCGAACAGCGCGAACTACAACTAGAACTCAAGGTGCTGGCGGATGTCGGTCTGCTCGGTATGCCGAACGCCGGAAAATCCACTTTCATCCGCAGCGTGTCCGCAGCCAAACCCAAAGTTGCGGATTACCCCTTCACCACGCTGCATCCCAATCTGGGCGTGGTGCGCGTGTCGGCAGAAAAGAGTTTCGTGATTGCCGATATTCCCGGCCTGATTGAGGGCGCCGCCGAAGGCGCCGGGCTGGGGCATCAGTTTTTGCGCCATCTGGCGCGCACCCGCCTGTTGTTGCATCTGGTCGATATCGCCCCGCTGAATGAGGAAACCGATCCGGTGCAGGAAGCCCGTGCGATTCTCGAAGAACTCAAAAAATACGATCCTGATCTGTACAACAAGCCGCGCTGGCTGGTGCTGAACAAACTGGATTTGCTCGAAGACCGCGAGGCGAGAGTCGCAGCCTTCCTTGCCGAATTTTCCGATTTCGACCGCCAGTTTGCGATCTCCGCGATCAATGGCGAAGGCTGCAAGGAATTGACTTACGCCATCATGGAACACTTGCAAACCATGGCCGAGCAGGAGCAGGCCGCCATCAGCGAAAATCCGCAAGCGTCCGACGCTGATACAATCTGACCCTCATGAAAAGCGCACTGAGCCATTGCAAACGCATCGTCGTCAAAGTCGGCAGCAGCCTGGTCACCAATCAGGGTGCCGGTCTGGATTTGGCCGCCCTGACCAATTGGGCGGAGCAGATCTCGCGGCTGGTTGAAAATGGCCATCAAGTCGTCCTGGTTTCTTCCGGCGCCATTGCCGAAGGCATGCAGCGCCTCGGCTGGAAGCAGCGCCCGACCGCGCTCCATGATCTGCAGGCGGCTGCGGCCGTGGGACAAATGGGGCTGGTGCAAGCCTACGAAAGCTGTTTTCGCCAGCATCGGCTGCACGCCGCCCAGGTGCTGCTCACACATGCCGATCTGGCCGATCGCGAACGCTATCTGAATGCGCGCAATACGCTGACCACGCTGCTTGCGCTACAGGCCATTCCCATCATCAACGAGAACGACACCGTCGTCACCGATGAAATCAAATTCGGCGACAACGACACGCTGGGTGCTTTGGTTGCCACGCTGATTGAAGCCGATGCGCTGATCATCCTGACCGATCAGCTCGGACTCTATACCGCCGATCCGCGCAGCAATCCGGACGCCACGCTGGTGCGTGAAGCGCGCGCCGGCGATCCCGATCTCGAACGCATGGCCGGCGGCGCGGGCAGCCACATCGGCCGCGGTGGCATGCTCACCAAAATCCTTGCCGCCAAACGCGCAGCGCGCGGCGGTGCTCATACCGTTATCGCTTCCGGGCATGAATCCGGCGTCCTGCTCCGGCTCATGGCCGGTGAAAGCATAGGCACGCTGCTCACCGCAGCCACTGCGCCGCTGGTGGCACGCAAGCAATGGCTGGCCGGTCATCTGCAAGTCCGGGGAAAACTGGTGCTGGATGAAGGCGCTATTCGCGCGCTGCACAGTCATGGCAAAAGCCTGCTACCGATCGGCGTGGTGAGTGTATTCGGGGAATTTGATCGCGGTGAAGTCGTTGCCTGCGTCAGCGAGAGCGGACAGGATATCGCACGCGGGGTCTGCAACTACAATGCGGATGAAGCCCGCCGGATCGCGCGCCATACGAGCGCGGAGATCGAATCGCTGCTGGGGTACGGCGGTGAAGTGGAAATCATCCACCGCGACAATCTGGTTGTGCTCTGAAGCTATCTACGCAGCGCCAGCACAACCACCAGTACAATCACCAGCAACAGCACGAGCTCGATAAATGCGGGCCACATGGCGGCGCATCATCAGCCCTGACGCGCCAGTTCGCGCCGCACCGCTGCGCTTTCCATCCATTGCCTGATCCGGTTCGCGTCGCCGATACGGGTGCTTTTTCCCCAGGAATCGAGCAACACGATAATCACCGGACGTTTGTTAATTTTTGCTTCCATGACCAGACAGCGCCCGGCCTCGTTGATGTAACCGGTTTTGCTCACCCCGATGTGCCATGAAGCGCTTCTGACCAGCGGATTGGTGTTGTTGAAACGCAACTCGCGCCCCTTGCGGCCTTCCACGGAATGCGATGCCGTGGTGGTGTACTGGTGAATCAATTTGTAGTCGCGGGCAGCCGACACCATTTTCACCAGATCACGCGCGGTCGAGACATTATCGCTGTTGAGTCCGGTAGGATCGAGAAAACGGGTGTTTTGCATACCCAGCGTACGCGCCTTGGCATTCATCGCCTTCAGTGCCGCCGCATTCCCGCCTGGATAAGTGCGCGCCAATGCCGAGGCTGCGCGGTTTTCAGACGCCATCAGCGCCAGCTTGAGCAGTTCGCTGCGGGTAAATGTCATGCCGATACGCAGGCGTGAACGGGTTCCCTTAAGGGTATCGATGTCGGCCACCGAAATCTTGACCTCCTCGTCCAGATCCTGTTGTGCGTCCAGCACCACCATCGCAGTCATCAGTTTGGTGATCGAAGCGATCGGGGCGACTTCATCGGGCTTCTTGGTATACAGCGGTCGCTGCGTCTCCTGATCGTAAATCAGGGCTATGGAAGATTTCAGCTTGGGGACAGAATTGACTTTCTTGGCAAGGACTTGTGAACGGGCCGAATGTTTTGCCGGGTGCTTGTCGGCAGCCTGAGCGGCCGCGCCAAACACGCACAACACAGCAATCCAGAGCAATTTATTCATAGTGTCCCTCCCCAAGAACGGTTACGCCGGTGCCAAGAATACCTGAAATACACTATTAATCAATAGGAATCCTGTTTTTCCTCCTCTTGTTTCTGAAGATTCCACATGTGCGCGTAAATTCCGCCTCGCGCCAGCAGCTCGCGATGCGTTCCCCGCTCGGCAATCCGCCCCTTTTCCATGACCAAAATGAGGTCAGCCTCGGCCACCGTGGAAAGCCGATGTGCAATCACCAGCGTGGTGCGATTTTCGGAGATTCCGCGCAGCTCGCCCTGAATTGCCTTCTCGGATTTGGAATCCAGCGCCGAAGTGGCCTCGTCAAACACCAGAATGGCCGGCTGCTTGAGGATCGCCCGTGCAATCGCGACGCGTTGCTTCTCGCCTCCCGACAGCTTCAGGCCGCGCTCGCCGACCATGGTCTCATAGCCCAGCGGCAGGGACTCGATAAAGTCGTGGATATGGGCCGCCTGAGCGGCGGCAATAACGTCCTCGTGGCTGGCTTCGGGACGGCCATAGGCAATGTTGTAATAGATCGTATCGTTAAACAGCACCGTATCCTGCGGCACGATGCCGATGGCGGCACGCAAGCTGCTCTGGCGGATCCGGCGGATGTCCTTGCCGTTGATCGAAATGCCGCCCTGCTGCACGTCATAAAAGCGGAATAAAAGACGCGACAGCGTGGACTTCCCGGCCCCGCTGGCGCCCACCACCGCGACTGTACGCCCGGCTGGAATACTGAAATCGACATCAAAAAGAATCTGCCGCTCGGGAGCGTAGGCAAAACTCACATGCTCGAACCTGACTTCCGCATTTCCCGGATCCAGGCTTTCCGCATCGGGGGCATCGGCCACCTCCTGATGCTCGTGCAGCAATCCAAACATCTTCTCCATATCCGCCAGCGCGTGACGAATTTCGCGATACACAAAGCCGAGAAAATGCAGCGGCATGTACAACTGGATCATGAATACGTTAATCAGCACCAGATCACCCAGCGTCATCGTGCCCGCAACCACTTCGCTGGCCGCGAGCAACATCAGCGCCGTCATGCCGATCGCGATGATGAAACTTTGCCCGGCGTTCAACAGCGCCAGCGATGTGGCATTGCGCACGGCGGCCACTTCCCAGCGCTGCATGTTCTCGTCATAACGCCGCGATTCGTAGCCTTCGTTGCCGAAATACTTGACGGTTTCATAGTTGAGCAAACTGTCGATGGCGCGACTATTCGCCCGTGAATCCAGATCATTCATCGAGCGCCGCACTACCATGCGCCACTCCGTGACAAACAAGGTGAACGCGATATAAATGACCAGCGTGATGAAAGTGATCAGTGCAAACCAGACGCTGTATTTGTGCAGCAGAATTGCCGCCACGAGACCAATCTCCAGAAAGGTCGGCAGAATATTGAACAACATGAAGTTGAGCAGAAAACCAATCCCGCGCGTGCCGCGTTCGATATCCCGGGAAACGCCGCCGGTCTGGCGGTCGAGGTGAAAGCGCAGACTCAGGCTGTGCAAATGCTCGAAGACTTGCAGCGCAACGCGGCGAATGGCGCGCTGCGTTACCTTGGCAAACACCGCATCGCGCAGCTCGCCAAACAGCGTGCTGAACAAGCGCAACAGGCCATAGCCCACAATCAGTGACGCCGGCACGACCAACACGGCGTGCTTCACATCCAGTACATCGATGATTTCCTTCAGCGCAAGCGGAACAGTGACGTTCGCGAGCTTGGCCAGCACCAGAAAACCCAGCGCGATAGCCACGCGCCACTTGAATTCCAGCAAGTAAGGCAGCAACGAACGGATGGCTTGCCAATCAGTACGATGATTCTTGGACAACGAAGCGGAGGTGGAAGGACGCATGATTCAGCCTGAAGATTTCAGGGCGGGATTATAGCGGCACAGGCCCGCATAACGACCGGCTTTTCAATGCCTTCTGGACACACCGGCCAAGCCCGCCAGAAAACGCAAAAAACCATAACTCACATAGGCCAGCTTCCGCATCACCCAGCCTTCTTCTCCCGTGCCGATCCGCCGTGCATCCTGCTGAATCGCCTGCAGCAGGCTGGCACGCAACTGACCGGCAAAAACCTCATCGCGCACCAGCAGGTTTGCCTCACGCGACAAGAACAGACTGAACGGATCGATATTGGAAGAACCGACCGTCGCCCAGTGGCCGTCAACCACTGCGACCTTGGCATGCAGATAGCTCGGCTGGTACTCGTAAATCTCAATGCCCGCCGACAGCAGTTGCTCATACAGCGCATGCGTGGCGTAATGCTGCAAGCGGTATTCCACTTTACCCTGCAACAACAGCACAACTCGAATCCCGCGCCGGGCCGCCTGCTGCAATGTGCGACGGAATAACCGGCCCGGCAGGAAATAGGCATTGGCGATGATGATCTCGCGTTGCGCGCCACGCATGGCTTGCAGATACGCGCGCTCGATGTCGCGACGATGCCGGACATTGTCACGCAACACCAGTGCAACTGGTTCATTCTGCGAACGCCGGACGGCATCATGCCAGCGCCAGCGCCGCCCGTAGCGATGCAAAAGCGTCCAGGACACCATCCCCCAGAGCCGCCGCATAACCGCATGCACATCCCCGGACAGCACCCCGTCAATACGCACGGCATAGTCGAGCCTGGGCGCAGCCGACACCTCTGCGGGAACATCATTGATGATATTGATGCCGCCGACAAAGGCGATCTCGCCGTCGATCACAGTCAGCTTGCGATGCAGGCGGCGCAAGCGGCTGCGTTTCAGGGTCAGCGGTGAAATCTTGCGCCGGAACCAAAGCACCTCGACGCCGGCCGTGCGCAAGGCATCCACCCAGGATTGCGGAAAATGCGCGGAGCCAAAACCATCGAGCATGACCCGTACCACCACCCCGCGCCCTGCTGCGGCAGACAACGCATCCAGAAACTGCCGGCCCGTTTCATCCGCTTCAAAAATATAGGTTTCGAGATAAACCGAATGCTCGGCGGCTTCGATGGCTGCCAGCATTGCCGGGAAATATTCCTCGCCGTTTTTCAGCAAACGAAGACGATTGCCGGCAACGAGGTGATCGAGGCTCATATCCGCTTGAGTTGCGCCGTCAGCGCAGCATGGTCGGAAAGCTGTTGCCAGGCGGGGCCAAAATGCACGTCACCGTGCAGGATGTTGAAGCCCCGCACATAAATCCGGTCGAGCCGTAGCACCGGCAGAGCCGAGGGAAAACTGCGCGCCGGACGGCCCGCATGATGCTGGAAAACATCGCTGGCCCCCAGCCCGGCCGCCAGCATCCGGGTCATCTGATTGCGCCAGTCGTTGAAGTCACCCGCAATGATCAGGCGCGCGTCGGCAGGGACGTGCGCCTGCACATAATCGATCAACGCCCGGGCTTGTTCGCGGCGGCCGCGCGCAAACAAACCGAAATGCGTGCACACACAATGAATGGGCAAAGCATCGTCCCCACGGATTTCACAGTGCAGCAGGCCGCGACTTTCAAAACGATGCGCCGAAACGTCCCGGTTGGCGGTGTGCACAATCGGAAAGCGGCTCAGAATGGCGTTACCGTGATGCCCGGCCTCATACACCGCATTCTTGCCATAGGCGCGATGCGGCCAGATTTCGCCCGCGATGAATTCATGCTGCGGCGTTTCAGGGTAACCGTCGAAGCGGGCGGCATGCCGCGTATGCTCGCCCTGCACTTCCTGCAAAAAAACAATGTCGGCGTTCAGCTCGCGCAGACGGTCGCGCAATTCATGCAACACCATGCGCCGGTTGAACTGGGAAAGTCCCTTGTGAATGTTGTAAGTGGCGACCTTAAGCATTGCGCTCAGGCATTGCCGATTCCGCTGGTCGGCAAACGGATTTGCCGGGCGAAATCCAGCATGCGTTTAATGGGCTGAACCGCGCGCGGAATGATCGCCGGATCGACGAGGATTTCGTTCTGCCCGCTTTCCAGCACCGCCGCGAGATTTTCCAGACTGTTCATCGCCATCCACGGGCAATGACTGCAACTCTGGCAGGTTGCGCCCTGTCCGGCGGTGGGGGCTTCGATAAACTGTTTGTCCGGACACAGACGCCGCATCTTGTGCAGAATGCCGTTATCGGTCGCGACGATGAACGTCTGCGCATCCAGCGCCTGCGCGGCCTTGATCAACTGGGTGGTCGAGCCAACCACATCCGCCAGTTTGATTACCGCACGCGGCGACTCCGGATGCACCAGCACCTTCGCCTCCGGATGCTGCGCCTTGAGTTGCTGCAACTCTTGCGCCTTGTATTCGTCGTGCACGATGCACGAGCCCTGCCACAGCAACATGTCGGCGCCGGTCTGCTCCTGCACGTAAGCGCCCAGATGGCGATCCGGCGCCCAGAGAATTTTTTCGCCGCGCGCCTTGAGATATTCAATCACCGGCAACGCAATCGAACTGGTCACCATCCAATCGGCGCGGGCTTTCACTGCCGCGCTGGTATTGGCGTAAACCACCACGGTGCGATCGGGATGCGCGTCGCAAAAGGCGGCGAACTCATCCGCCGGGCAACCCAGATCGAGCGAGCACTCGGCCGCGAGATCCGGCATCAGCACGCGCTTCTCCGGATTGAGGATTTTGGCGGTCTCGCCCATGAAGCGCACGCCCGCGACGACAATGGTCCCGGCCGGATGCTGGTGACCGAAATTGGCCATATCGAGCGAGTCCGACACAATCCCGCCGGTAGCCTCGGCCAAATCCTGCAAATCGGGATGCACGTAATAATGTGCGACCAGCACCGCATCCTGCGACTTGAGCAGCGACTTTATTCGCGCAATCAGCGCGGCCTTGTGCGATGCATCCGGCTCGACCGGCACGCTGGCCCAGGCTTGTTCCGTACTGCAAGCCGTCTGTGCAGTATTGGGGTGTTCATAGGCAACAGCAATCAGCTTATCGGACATGCTTCACTCTTTCGGGCAATTCCAGAATCGCCGCCCGGTTGCTCGGCGAAAAAACCTTCTCGGCCGCATCCTGCCACTGCAGCCACTGAAAGTTCAAGTGTTCGCGCGGCGCAATGTGCACCGGGTGCACCTGCGGCAACAACAGGCCAAACACATGCTCGGCATTCTGCGTCACACCCGGCGGATAGCGGTGACGCCAGTGCGGATAGATTTCATAGTCGTTTTGCGTCTGCCAATCCGTCAAGACACCGTCGCGAACTGCCAGCCCCGTTTCCTCACGCAGCTCGCGAATCGCCGTTGCGCGCAGAGACTCATCGCCATCGCGACTGCCGGTCACCGATTGCCAGTAGCCCGGATGATCCGCACGTTCCAGCAACAACACTTCAAGCGCAGCGGTGTAGATCACCACCAGCACCGAAACGGGTTGTTTGAACGGCGCCATCGCTCAGTCGTAAAACACCCAGAACGGCAGCTTGCGCTGCTGCCAGTACAACGTCGTGTCGGCCAGAATATCCTGGGCGATTTCGCGATCGTGTGCCGACAAGCCCAGCGTGACGCTCACGTTGCGCAGCAACAGCACAAAGCCCTGGGTCTCACCCAGCCAGGACAAATCGCACAAGACATCCGCCAGCGCGTCCCAGTTCGCACCAAAACCCGGCGGAACCGCAATCGCGGTTGCCAGCGCATGAATGAATTTCTGCTTGCCCTTGATCCCTCTCAGGTCAACCTCCAGCACGCTCACGCCCGCCTCTGCGGCGGCCTGGTGTAGGGCCGCAATTTCGCAGCCCAGCGTGTAACTCCCCGCGCGGGAAACCTCTCGCAACTGTTGCGCCCAAGGGCTCATTCCGACTCCTGAATCCGTTTGAAATGTCTGTAATGATCCGCCGTGTAATAACACTCGGGCAGCGGCCCGCACACGATGCGCCGCGCCCCGCGTGATTTCACCCCCGGCGTCCTGACCGTGTACTCATGGTAATAGCCGCGCGGCTGGCGCGGCAATTGGAGCTCGTAGTTATGGAACTCAACACCATCGCGGGCATAGGAAAACGGCCCGCCCTGCCGGATGTACCGCAAGGTTTCGCGTGCTTCAACGGGCAATTCGGCCCGCGCAACCACCGAAAGTGCCGCCGCAACGGCCTGCGCCTGCGGCAGCCACAACAGCAGCGCAAATAAAAATACCCGCCCCAAAGACAAGAAATTATTTCCGTTACTACGCTAAGGTTGCTGTATTCCTTCGGGACCCTATCCGCACAACCATATTTACCTGAACCGCGCCCACGAAACAGGGGGCGCATTCTATCACCGCCACCGCTGAGCTTGACACCCCCCCCCCCCTTCGATTTAGACTGCCGCTGGTTTTTGTCAAAATAAATTGGGAGATAAAAATGAAGAAGCAGATTGAGGACACCTACTTTATGCCAAGTTTCCTGTCGGTGAATTTTAGCAAGCTCTTCTTTCTATTTATGTGCCTTTCCCTACAAGCTAGCGCAGCTTCATTCAATTTTGCTGATATTAGTTGGGGATCCAGAAAATCTGATGTAGTTAAAACATTAACCGCAAAAGGGTATTCCAGAACGCCAAATGCCACAATTAATAAAAATGGAGATCTGCTGTTTGAGGGAAAGTTAGTCGGCGAGAATGCTCAAATATTGGCTTATTTTTCTGGAGATAGTCTAGCTAAAATAAAAGTTAATTTAGTAACAAAAGATAAAGATGCCATAGCTGTTTTTAGGAAAATGAAAAATCTGCTCTCTAAAAAGTATGGTGTACCCAGCAATGATTTTGAATTTTTCCAAAACCCCTACTACGACGGTGATGGGTATGAAACTCAGGCCATCAAACTTGGAAAGGCTACTTTTTCAAGCTTTTGGGGGACAAGCCTGTATTTGGAAATAACAGAAGTACTAACCATCCATATTCATTACGAGTCGCCAGAATGGAGTCAAGAGATTGACGATAGAAACAGAAAAGCAGCAAGTGATTTTTAGCTTTCAGCCCAGCTGCTATCGAAACAGATTTTCCCACCTATAAATACAAGCCCGGTACAGTATACGCCGAGTTTATATTTTAGCAGGCACAAAATTACTCCTTCGCCACTTCCGCCACAGTCTGCACCTGTTGGCGCAGGCGAATATGCAGATCGCGCAGCTGGCGCTCATCCACCGGGCTCGGCGCATGGGTCAGCAGACATTGCGCGCGCTGGGTCTTGGGGAAAGCGATCACGTCGCGGATTGACTCGGCGCCGGTCATCATGGTGACGATGCGATCCAGGCCAAAGGCCAGGCCGCCATGCGGCGGCGCGCCGTATTGCAACGCGTCAAGCAGGAAGCCGAACTTGAGTTGAGCCTCTTCGGCGTCGATCTTCAAAGCGCGGAAGACCAGACTCTGAATTTCTTCGCGATGGATACGCACCGAGCCGCCGCCGATTTCCCAGCCGTTCAGCGCAAGATCGTAGGCCTTGGCCAGACACTTACCGGGGTCGCTTTCGAGGAACTGGACGTGCTCGTCTTTCGGCGAAGTAAACGGATGATGGCAGGCGGTCCAGCGCTGGGCTTCGGCGTCGTACTCGAACATCGGGAAATCCACCACCCACAGCGGTTCCCAGGCCTTGCCGTTGACGTGCCCCTTTTCGTGGCCGATCTTGCTGCGCAATGCGCCCAGCGCATCATTGACGATGCTCGCCTTGTCCGCGCCGAAGAAAATGATGTCGCCGTTCTGCGCGCCCGTGCGTGCCACAATCGCTTGCAGCGCCGCTTCGTGCAGGTTTTTCACAATCGGTGATTGCAGTCCGCTCTCGTTCAACTGCGTCACGTCGTTGACCTTGATGTAGGCCAGCCCCTTGGCGCCATAGATGGCGACGAATTTGGTGTAGTCGTCGATCTCGCCACGCGTGAACGCTGCGCCACCCGGCACGCGCAAGGCCGCGACGCGACCGCTGTCAGAATTGGCGACCGAGGCAAACACCTTGAACGCAACGTCATTCACGACATCGGTCACTTCGGTCAGCTCCAGCATCACGCGCAAGTCCGGCTTGTCGGAACCGAAACGCGCCATGGCTTCGGCATAACTCATGCGCGGGAACGGCGCGGGCAATTCCACGGCCAGCACTTCGCGGAACACCGTGCGGATCATGTCTTCCATCATGCCGGTGATCTGGGCTTCATCGAGGAACGACGTTTCGATATCGACCTGGGTGAATTCCGGCTGACGATCGGCGCGCAAATCCTCGTCGCGGAAACACTTGGTAATCTGATAGTAGCGATCGAAGCCGGCGACCATCAGCATCTGTTTGAACAGTTGCGGCGATTGCGGCAGCGCAAAAAATTCGCCCGGATGCACGCGCGACGGCACCAGATAATCGCGCGCGCCTTCCGGCGTGGACTTGGTCAGCATCGGCGTTTCGATATCGATGAATCCGCGACTGTCGAGAAAGCGGCGGAACGCCATGCTGGTCTTATAACGCAGCATCATGTTCTTCTGCATCTGCGGACGGCGCAGGTCGATCACGCGATGGGTCAGGCGCACGTTCTCGGACAGATTCTCGTCGTCCAACTGGAACGGCGGCGTCACGGCCGCATTGAGAATTTCGATCTCGTGGCACAACACTTCAATTTCGCCGCTGCCAATGTTGGCATTGGTTGTGCCCTCGGGACGGCGGCGCACCTTGCCGGTCACCCGCAGGACAAATTCGTTGCGCACGGATTCGGCCAGCTTGAACATCTCGGCTCGATCCGGGTCGCAGACCACCTGCGCCAGACCTTCGCGGTCGCGTAGATCAATGAAAATCACGCCGCCATGGTCGCGACGGCGATGCGCCCAGCCGCAGAGGCTGACTGTCTGGTCAAGTTGGTCGGTGTTCAATAAGCCGCAATAATGTGTACGCATAATTCAGAATTGGTTGGTTCAGGAGAGGGCTTTGTTTTCGGCCTGGGCAATGGCTTGCGCCTGCTCCGGCGTAGTCACAACGCCCATGGAAACAATGGTGCGCAGTGCGACATCCACGCTCATGTCGAGCTCGATGACATCGGCCTTGCGCACATAAAAATAAAACCCGTTGACCGGGCTGGGCGTGGTCGGAATGAACACCGCCACATATTCTTCGTCGAACTGGCGCTTGACCACCCCGGGCACACCCGTCTGGAACGCCAGCGACCAGGCTTGCGGATGCGGATAACGCACCAGCAACACCTTGCGGAACGAATTGCCATTACCGGACAGCAGCGTGTCGCTGACCTGCTTCACCCCTTTGTAGATCGGGCCGACGATAGGCACATGCAACATCGCCTGCTCGGAAGCCTCCCACAAACGCTTGCCGAACACATTGCGCATCAACACACCGGTCAGCAGCACAATGCCGAGCGTCAGGATGATGCCCAGGCCGGGGATATGCACTGGCAACAGATTGTCCGGTTGCCAGTGCTCCGGCAACAGCAGCAGGGTCTGATCCATGGTGCCGATTGCCAGATTCAGCACCCACAGGGTCACACCCAGCGGCACCCAGACCAGCAAACCGGTGATCAGGTATTTTTTCATTGCGCCTCAGTTCGCCATCGGACAAGAGCCGGAGGCCGCACACGGCGCGCATTCAGCCTTGGGTTTGTCCTTGAAGTCGGTCGCATAGTAACCGCTGCCCTTGAGCTGGAAGCCCGCAGCCGTCAGTTGTTTGGCAAAAGTCTCCTTGCCGCATTCCGGACAAACCGTCAGCGGCGCATCGCTCAGTTTCTGCAACACATCCTGCTGTGCACCGCAGCTCGAACATGCGTAAGCATAGATCGGCATGAACTACTCCTGTAGGGTGATTTTGAAGGCGCGCATTATACGACACAAACGCTGTTTTATCGCAGCGCGGGCGGGCTCCCGGCGCGAAATTTGGCGGCATCCGGAATTAGCCCTATAATGCGCCGGCCTCGCCCACAGCCAATCCGCGCGAGCGCCTTCCGAATACACGATCTTCCCGATCACTTATCGTCAGCCTCGATTGGTGTCGCCACACAGGCGTCAGGCCGTCGCTGGAGCATTACACCTTGTCCAATGAAGTTACTTTTGCCAGCCTGGCGCTGGCACAACCGCTATTACGCGCTATCGCCGATGCCGGCTATGAAAAACCCACGCCGGTCCAGGCGCAGGCCATTCCGCTGGTTCTGGCAGGCGGCGACTTGCTGGCCGGCGCGCAAACCGGCACCGGCAAAACCGCCGGCTTCACCCTGCCCATCCTGCAACGCCTAAGCGCAAACGCCAACCAACCCGCCCAAGCGGGCAAGCCGCGCTGTCTGATTCTCACGCCAACACGGGAACTCGCCGCGCAGGTGGAAGATTCCGTGCGTCTTTACGGCAAATACCTGCCGCTGACCTCGATGGTGATGTTCGGCGGCGTCAACATCAATCCGCAAATCGACGCGCTGCGCAAGCCGGTGGACATCCTCGTCGCAACACCTGGACGTCTGCTCGACCATGTCGGTCAGAAAACCCTGGATTTGTCCGCCGTCGAAATTCTGGTGCTGGACGAAGCCGACCGCATGCTCGATATGGGCTTCATCCGCGACATCCGCAAAGTGCTGGCCCTCTTGCCAAAACAACGGCAGAACCTGCTGTTTTCTGCCACCTTCTCCGACGAAATCAAGGCGCTCGCCGACGGCCTGCTGCACCAGCCGGGATATGTCGAAGTCGCCCGCCGCAACACGGCGTCCGAGCTGGTCGAGCAGGGTGTTTACGCAATTCCGCAAAAGCTCAAGACCTACCTGCTCATCCACCTGATCAAATCGCAGGACTGGAAACAGGTGCTGGTGTTCACCCGCACCAAGCACGGCGCCAACCGTCTGGCCGAAAAACTCGCCAAAGCCGATATTCCTGCACTGGCCATCCACGGCAACAAAAGCCAGTCCGCCCGCACCAAGGCGCTCGCACAATTCAAGGATGGCAGTCTGCCCGTGCTGGTTGCCACCGACATCGCCGCGCGCGGACTGGATATCGACCAGCTGCCGCATGTCGTGAATTTTGAGTTGCCCAATGTGCCCGAGGACTATGTGCATCGCATCGGCCGCACCGGGCGTGCAGGCTGCAATGGCGCCGCCGTTTCCCTGGTGGACGAAGAAGAAAAACAGCACCTGAAAAATATCGAACGCCTGATCAAGCGCGAAATCCCCAGATTGCAAGCCGAAGACTTCGTGCCACCGGAAAACATCCCGGCGGAAGCGCCGCGCCCGCCCCGCCCGCAACACGGACAGCGTCGCCACAGCAACACCACGGCCAGCCCATCGCACAACGGCCAGCACCGGAAACCGCGCAACCCGCAACAACGCGATCAACAGCCCCGCGCTGGAACACAGCCGGGTAATCCACGCCAGCCGCAAGCAAAAAAAACTGAAGAGGCCTTCCTCTCCGAAGCCGCCCGGCACCAAGCCATGCCGCAGCCCGGGCTGTTTCAACCCACACCGCACGCCCGGCGTGAGCGCGGCTTCGGTCAGGCGCGCAATCAGAGCTCAGGTCGTGGCGGACGCAACGGGGGGCGCGGCCGTTAAATGTCGATCTCGCGCCATTCACCCGGCGCGAGGCCGTCCAGTGACCAATCGCCAATGGCGTAGCGGATCAATCTGAGCGTGGGGAATCCCACTGCGGCTGTCATGCGCCGAACCTGACGATTTTTTCCCTCGCGGATCGTCAGCGCAATCCAGCTGGTCGGGATATTTTTCCGGAAACGCACGGGCGGATTGCGCAGCCACAGCCCGGCAGGCTCTTCCATCTGTTGCGCGTCAGCGGGCAGGGTCATGCCGTCCTTGAGTGGCACGCCGCGCCGCAGCTGTTGCAGCGCCGCCTCGTCCGGAATCCCTTCGACTTGCACCCAGTAGGTTTTGGGCAACTTGTGCTTCGGCTCCGCAATTCGATGCTGCAACTTTCCATCGTCGGTGAGCAGCAACAAGCCTTCGCTGTCGGTGTCCAGTCGTCCTGCGGGATAAACCCCGGGAACGGCGATATAATCCGCCAGCGTCGGGTGCATCCCGTCACGGCTGAACTGGCAGATCACGCCATATGGCTTGTTGAATAGCAAGGTGCGACTCATTTCAATTCACTGCTCCATTTACACACACATCATGACGACCGCAAAGATCATCTACACCCTGACCGATGAAGCCCCCAGACTGGCGACTTATTCCCTGCTTCCCATCATACAGGCCTACACCCGTGCGGCTGGGGTCAGCGTCGAAACCAGTGACATTTCGCTGGCCGGACGCATTCTCGCCAACTTCCCCGAGAATCTCAGCGCAGCGCAGAAAGTGCCGGATGGCTTGTCCGAGCTGGGAGCGCTGACGCTGAAGCCGGAAGCGAACATCATCAAGCTGCCCAACATCAGCGCCTCGATTCCGCAGCTGAAAGCCGCGATCAAGGAATTGCAGACGCAAGGCTACAAGATTCCCGGCTATCCTGAAAATCCGCAGAACGCGGCCGAACAGGAAATCAAGGCGCGCTACGCCAGGGTGCTGGGCAGCGCGGTAAACCCGGTGCTGCGCGAAGGCAACTCCGACCGCCGGGCGGCAGCCGCCGTGAAGAATTATGCGAAGAAGCATCCGCACCGCATGGGCAAATGGGAGACCAGCTCCAAAACCCGTGTAGCGCACATGAACAGCAGCGACTTCTATGGCAGCGAAAAATCCGTCACCGTGCCGAAAGCCGTTGGCACCCGCATCGAGTTCGTAGCCAAGGACGGCAAGGTCAGCGTGCTCAAGGATAAACTCAGTCTCAAGGCGGGCGAGATCATCGATGCCGCCGTGATGTCGCGCCGTGCGCTGCGCGCGTTCTACGCCGAGCAGATTGCTGCCGCGAAAAAAGAAGACGTGCTGCTGTCGCTGCATCTCAAGGCCACCATGATGAAGGTGTCCGACCCCATCATGTTTGGTCACGCCGTTTCCGTATTCTTCCAGAAGGTCTTCGAGCAACACGGCGCACAACTTAAAACGCTGTGCGTCAACGTCAACAACGGCTTCGGGGACATGGAAGCCAAGGTGCTCGCGCTACCGGAAAAGGAACGCGCCGCGCTGGTGGCCGACATCGCCGGGTGTTTCCGCAACGGCCCGGCGCTGGCGATGGTGAATTCCGACAAGGGCATCACCAACCTGCACGTGCCGTCCGACGTCATCATCGACGCCTCGATGCCGCCGATGATCCGCGATGGCGGCAAGATGTGGGGCGCGGACGGCAAGCCCTACGACACGCTGGCGATGATCCCCGACCGCTGCTACGCAGGGGTGTACGTCGCCACGGTGGAGGACTGCAGGCAGCACGGCGCACTCGATCCGGCAACGATGGGCAGCGTGCCGAATGTCGGGCTGATGGCACAGAAGGCCGAGGAGTACGGCTCGCACGACAAGACCTTCGAAGTGACTGGCGATGGCGTGGTACGCATCGTCGCCGAAAACGGCAAAGTGCTGCTGGAGCAGCAGGTCGAGCAGGGAGACATCTTCCGCGCCTGCCAAACCAAGGACGCGCCGATTCAGGATTGGGTCAAGCTCGCTGTCACGCGTGCACGTTTGAGCAATACGCCCGCCATTTTCTGGCTGGATGCGAATCGCGCACACGACGCGCAGATCATCGCCAAGGTCGAGAAGTACCTCAAGGACCACGACACCCAGGCGCTGGACATCCAGATCATGGAACCCGCCGCCGCCTGCCGCGCCACGCTGTCCCGCGCGCGCAAGGGACTGGATACCATCTCCGTCACCGGCAACGTGCTGCGCGACTACCTCACCGACCTGTTCCCCATCCTGGAACTCAACACCAGCGCCAAGATGCTCTCCATCGTGCCGCTGATGAACGGCGGCGGCATGTTCGAGACCGGCGCGGGCGGTTCCGCGCCCAAGCACGTGCAGCAGTTCCAGCAGGAAAATTGCCTGCGCTGGGATTCGCTGGGGGAATTCCTCGCGCTCGGCGTGTCGCTCGAACATCTGGCGCAGACATTCGGCAACGACAAAGCGCAGGTGCTGGCGGACACGCTGGATCAAGCCATCGGCAAAATACTCGACAACGACAAGTCACCCGCACGCAAGGTCGGCCAGATCGACAACCGTGGCAGTCATTTTTACCTCGCATTGTATTGGGCGCAGGCACTGGCCACGCAAAGCCGGGATAAAACATTGCAGGCAAAATTTGCGCCGCTGGCCAAAGTTCTGCTGGAGAATGAAGCGAAGATCGCTGCGGAATTGATTGCCGCTCAAGGTCGGCCGGTGGAGATGGGCGGTTATTACCACCCGGACTTTGCCAAAACCTCAAGTGCGATGCGTCCGAGCACCACGTTTAACGCCGTGCTAAACGCTTTCTGATGACAAGAAAAAAGCCCGGCATCGCCGGGCTTTAAAATCCAAATCAAACTGTCCGTTTAAGCGGCCTGAATGTTGGAGGCCTGCTTGCCCTTCGGGCCTTGTACGACTTCAAAGGAAACCTTCTGGCCTTCCTTCAGCGTCTTGAAACCGCTCATGTTGATCGCGGAGAAATGCGCGAAAAGATCTTCGCTGCCATCATCCGGAGTGATAAAGCCGAAGCCCTTTGCGTCATTGAACCACTTTACGGTACCAGTTGCCATGTGTTTACTTCCTTACAAAAAACCGGGAGAAATTCCCGTGAAACTGTTTGAAACCAAGACCGCACACGGCAAAACCGGTACTGCAGAAACTTTGAATCAAACACCCGCGCGCTTTTTACTCCGGTTTCACTTGCAGCGTCAAGGGGTTTTGTCAAATATTTTTTAGACTGGCCGGCGGCCTACTTGAAAAAACGCAATCAATCATTAACTATGTTTCCTGTCCAAGCCGGAATCAGCAATCATGAGAAAGCAGGGTAGCAGCACCGTTTTGGCGCCGGAACGGCTCAGCCACAAGGCGCCACCGATGTACAAAGTCATTCTACTGAATGACGACTACACCACGATGGAATTTGTCATCGAGGTGTTGCAGACAATTTTTGCGATGGAACGCGAACGCGCGACGCAAATTATGCTCAAAATCCACAACGAGGGTTCTGCCGTGTGCGGGGTGTATTCACGCGATGTCGCCGAAACCAAGGTCGCCCAGGTCAGCGCGTTTGCAAAACAGAATGGGCATCCGTTACGATGCACCATGGAAGGGAACTGAAATGATTGCACAGGAACTTGAAGTCAGCCTGCATCTGGCGTTCGTCGAAGCCCGGCAAAAACGCCACGAGTTCATTACGGTCGAGCACCTGTTGCTGGCCATGCTGGACAATCCCTCGGCAGCGCAGGTTCTGCGCGCCTGCAAGGTAGACCTCGACGAATTGCGCAATGCTGTTTCGGATTTCATTGAAACCCATACCCCGGTCGTGCCTGGCAGCGGCGAAGTCGACACGCAGCCCACGGTCGGTTTTCAGCGCGTCATTCAACGTGCCATCCTGCACGTGCAGTCCACCAACAAAAAAGAAGTGTCCGGCGCCAATATCCTCGCGGCGCTATTCGGCGAAAAGGATTCGCACGCCGTGCATTTCCTGACCCAGCGCGGCCTCAACCGGCTCGACGTCGTCAATTTCATTGCGCACGGCATTGGCAAGAGCGAAGCGACCAGCACCACGCATACGGCCAACGAAACCGAATCGCAACAAAATACCGGCGAAGAAAGTGCGCTGGGCAGCTATACGCTGGATCTCAACGCGCAGGCGCGCGCAGGCAAAATCGACCCGCTGATCGGGCGTGAGCTGGAACTGGAACGGGTCATACAGACGTTGTGCCGCCGACGTAAAAACAACCCGCTGCTGGTCGGCGAGGCAGGTGTCGGGAAAACGGCGATTGCCGAGGGACTGGCACGCCGCATCGTGGAAGACGAAGTGCCGGACATCCTCAAGGATGCGCAGGTGTATGCGCTGGATATGGGCGCACTGCTGGCCGGAACCAAATATCGCGGCGATTTCGAGCAACGCCTGAAGGCCGTACTGAAAGAACTCAAGGATGCGCCGAACGCTGTGCTGTTCATCGACGAGATTCACACGCTCATCGGCGCCGGATCGGCTTCCGGCGGCACGATGGATGCTTCCAACCTGCTCAAGCCGGCGCTCTCCAGCGGTCAGTTGAAATGTATCGGCGCGACGACCTATCAGGAATATCGCGGAATTTTCGAGAAAGACCATGCGTTGTCGCGCCGCTTCCAGAAAATCGACGTCCCCGAACCCACCGTCGAACAGACGATAGAAATCCTGAAGGGACTGCGGCCGCGTTTTGAAGAACACCACAATGTCAAATTCACCAGTGCAGCGCTGACCAGCGCGGCTGAATTGTCGGCGCGCTTCATCAACGACCGCCATCTGCCAGACAAGGCCATTGACGTGCTGGACGAGGCCGGTGCGGCGCAGCGCATCCTGCCGAAATCCAGACAGAAGAAAACCATCGGCAAGCACGAGATCGAGGAGATCATCGCCAAGATCGCACGCATTCCGGCGCGCACCGTGTCGCACGAGGACAAAAATGCGCTGAAAAATCTCGACCGCGATCTGAAAGCCACCGTGTTCGGCCAGGACAAGGCGATCGAGGTGTTGGCGCGGGCGATCAAGATGTCGCGCAGCGGCCTCGGCAATCCGCAGAAGCCCATCGGCAGCTTTTTGTTTTCCGGCCCTACCGGCGTCGGCAAGACCGAAGTGGCGCGCCAGCTCGCTTACAGCATGGGCATGCCGCTGCACCGCTTCGACATGTCCGAATACATGGAACGCCACGCCGTCAGCCGCCTGATTGGCGCCCCGCCCGGCTATGTCGGCTTCGAACAGGGCGGCCTGCTCACCGAGGCCATCAGCAAGCAACCGCATTGCGTGCTATTGCTGGACGAGATCGAGAAAGCGCATCCGGATATTTTCAACATCCTGCTGCAAGTCATGGATCACGGCACGCTCACCGACAACAACGGACGCAAGGCTGATTTCCGCAATGTGGTAATCATCATGACCACCAATGCAGGCGCAGAAACCCTGAACAAGGTGCAGATCGGCTTCACCAAGAGCGCATCCAGCGGTGACGAAATGGCCGACATCAAACGCCTGTTCACCCCCGAATTCCGCAACCGGCTGGACGCGATTGTTTCCTTTGCCGCACTGGACAAGGAGGTCATCCTGCGCGTGGTGGACAAATTCCTCATGCAACTCGAAGAACAACTGCACGAGAAAAAAGTGGATGCCTGTTTCACCGACGCGCTCAAGGATTACCTGGCCGAGCATGGTTTTGATCCACAGATGGGCGCCCGTCCGATGGCGCGACTGATCCAGGACACCATCCGTTCCGCACTGGCCGACGAGCTGCTATTCGGCCGGCTGGCGAATGGCGGCAAAGTCACCGTGGATGTGAAGGACGGCAAGGTGTCGCTGGCGTTCAACGATGCAGAAGAAGTTGTCCCGGCCTAGTCCTGTATAGCCATAACCCAATAAGAATGCTGCAGAGCCGTCGCGAGCAAGCCGAGCTGCAAGGAGCCGCGCAGTGCGCAACGAGACATACCTTGCAGGTAGGCGAGGCGCAAACGAGCACGCGACACCGCAGCTCGGCTGCGCAGTAGGCTATGGAGCATTCATACCGTGGGCGATTCGCTCCCAGCCCCACCGGCCCCCTGCATTTCGGCTCACTCGTCGCCGCTGTCGGCAGCTGGCTGGATGCCAGGAAACACAACGGTAGCTGGCTGGTGCGTATGGAGGACCTGGATACCCCGCGTTGCGTACCGGGTGCTGCGGACGACATCCTGCGCACACTGGCCGCCTTCGGCCTGCACAGCGACGAAGCCGTGCTGTATCAAAGCCGGCGCACGGCGGCTTATGCGGAAGCGCTGCACCAGCTGCAAACCATCGGCGCGGCCTATCCCTGTTGCTGCACACGCAAAGAGATTGCCGATTCCGCGCTGCATGGAATTGAGGGGTACGTTTATCCGGGAACCTGTCGCGGCGGATTAGCGCCGGGGCGTGAAGCTCATGCGTGGCGCATACGCACCGACCTTGCGCCCATTCGCCCTGAGCCTGTCGGGGGGCATACGGGCTTCGACAGACTCAGCCCGAACGGTGTACTTACCTTTGACGATCAACTCCAAGACCACATCAGCGGGAATCTTGAAAAAGAGATCGGCGACTTCGTCGTGAAACGCGCCGACGGACTGTTTGCCTACCAGCTCGCCGTCGTCGTGGACGACGCCTTTCAGGGCATCACACATGTCGTGCGCGGCGCCGATCTGTTGCACTCCACCGCCCGGCAAATCCATCTGCAACATCTGCTTGGCATGCCCACGCCCCAGTACATGCACCTGCCCGTCGCGGTCAACGCAGCTGGCGAAAAACTCGGCAAGCAGACGCTCGCACCGGCAATCACCACCAAAAATATCAATGCAATGCTGGTCGCGGTGCTGGAATTCCTGCGGCAACAACCGCCGGCGGAATTACGCCAGGGCAGCGTCGAAGAAATATTGGAATGGGCGGTAACACACTGGCAGCCGGAACGTTTGCGGGGCTGCCAGCATATCGGCGTGACTTAGACGGCAGCCTCGCGGACTACGGACGCAATACGTTCCGCAAGACGTTGCACCAGCCCGCCATCCTCGCCTTCCACCATGACGCGCAGCAGCGGCTCGGTGCCGGAAGGCCGCAAGAGCACGCGGCCCTTGCCGGCCAGCTCGGTTTCCGCCGCCGCGACCGCGTCACGCACCGCCGGGAGGCTGTCGAAATCCAGCTTGCGTGCGACCTTCACGTTGATCAGCACTTGCGGAAACATGACGAGATCCTGCGCTGCCTGCGCCAGCGTCAAATTCTGCACACGCAAGGCATGCAGCACCTGCAGGGCGGAGACTATGCCATCGCCGGTGGTGTGCTTGTCGAGACAGATGATATGGCCGGAATTTTCGCCGCCCAGTTGCCAGCCGTGCTCCAGCAGCTGTTCCATCACATAGCGGTCGCCAACCTTGGCCCGGAGGAACGGAATTTCGAGTTGTTGCATGGCCAGCTCGAAAGCGAAATTGGTCATCAGCGTGCCGACCACGCCGCCCTTGAGTGAGCCCTGCGCCTTGCGGTGGCGGGCGATGATGTAAAGCAGTTGATCGCCATCGTACAGCGCACCCGTCGCATCCACCATGATCAGGCGATCGCCGTCACCGTCGAGCGCAATGCCGAGATCGGCCTGGTTTTCCACCACGGCCTTCTGCAAGTTCTGCGGTTTGGTGGCGCCGTAGCCGGCATTGATATTTTTGCCGTCGGGTTCCGCGCCAATGGCAATGACCTCCGCCCCCAGCTCGTGGAAGACGTGACGCGCAACGAGATAAGCCGCGCCATGGGCGCTGTCCACGACAATCTTGAGGCCGCGCAGATTCATCTCGTTGGGGAAAGTGCTCTTGCAAAATTCGATGTAACGTCCGGCCGCGTCATCTATGCGTTTGGCCTTGCCGAGCGCATCGGAATCGTTGCTGTGCATGGGCTGCTCCAGCTCCGCTTCGATGGCCAGCTCTATCTCGTCCGGCAGCTTGGTGCCAGAACCCGAAAAAAACTTGATGCCGTTATCCTCGAAAGGATTATGCGACGCGGAAATCACCACCCCGGCCTGCAAGCGCAGCGCGCGGGCAAGATAAGCAACCGCCGGCGTTGGAATCGGCCCGGCCAGATAAACGTCGATACCGGCGGCAATCAACCCGGCCTCCAGCGCGGATTCCAGCATGTAACCGGAAATGCGCGTGTCCTTGCCGATCAGCACGCCGGCGCGCTTGCCGTTTTTCAGGCGGTCGCCCGCGAGCACCCTGCCTGCGGCATAACCCAGATGCATGACAAACTGCGGCGTGATCGGTTCGACGCCAACACGGCCACGTACACCATCCGTTCCAAAATATTTACGGCTCATTGTTATCCTCGTTGTTCAGCGCATGCAAAATTTTCAGTGCCTCCACGGTCTCGCGCACATCGTGCACCCGCACAATCGACGCGCCGCGTTGCACGGCCAGCAGGGCCGCAACCACGCTGACATTCTTCCGGTCGTCCACCTCGCATCCGGTCAACTGCCCCAGCATGGATTTGCGCGACAGCCCAACCAGCAGCGGCACACCCAGCCCGGTCAGCCGGGACAGCTGCCGAAGCAAGGCCAGATTATGCGCCAGCGTCTTGCCAAAGCCGAAACCCGGATCCAGCAGGATGCGTTCGCGCCCAATGCCTGCGGCTTCCAGCACAGCCATGCGGTGCTTCAGGAAGTTGCTTACCTCGGCCACGACATCATCATAGGCCGGCTGATTTTGCATGGTCTGCGGCGTACCCTGTTTGTGCATGAGGCACACGCCCGCCGAACTGGCAGCAACGATTTCCAGTGCACCTTCGGCCTGCAAAGCGTTGACATCATTCACCAGACTGGCGCCAGCATCCAGCGCGGCGCGCATGACTTCCGGCTTCCCCGTGTCGATCGACACGGGGATCTCCACGTCGCACAACCCTTCAATGACAGGCAATACGCGATCCAACTCTTCCTGCAAGCCAACTGCGGCCGCACCCGGCCGGGTGGATTCACCGCCGATATCCAGCAGATCAGCCCCTTCGTCATACAGCTGCCGGGCATGTTCGATTGCCCGCTGCGGCGAAAAAAAACGCCCGCCATCCGAAAAGGAGTCGGGCGTTACGTTCACGATTCCCATCACCCGTGGACGGGAGAGATCAATTCGGAATTGGCCGCAGCGAAAATGCATCAGTGAAGCGCGAAGGATCAAGGGAGCGGTTTGCCCTTCTCTTCATCCTTCCCGGTCTTTCAGGTTTCCTGCGCCGGTTCGCCCGCATCCACGATAGGAGCCGTCGGCGTCGCATCCCTGGGCGGCTCCGGTGGCGCACTGGAAGCACTGGGCTTCGGCGGCCGTGGCGGATTGCCGTTCATGATGTCGTCGATCTGCTCGGCATCGATCGTTTCCCATTCCAATAGCGCCTTGGTCATCGCCTCCATCTTGTCGCGATTTTCTTCGATCAGCTTGCGCGCCAGGCCATATTGCTGATCGATGATGCGGCGGATTTCGGTATCCACCTTCTGCATCGTCGCCTCGGAAATATTCTTGTGCGTGGTCACCGAACGGCCGAGGAAAACCTCGCCCTCGTTCTCTGCATAGACCATGGTGCCGAGCGCATCCGACATGCCCCACTGCGTCACCATCTTGCGCGCCATATCGGTCGCACGCTCGAAGTCGTTGGAGGCGCCCGTGGTCATCTGGTGCATGAACACCTCCTCGGCGATGCGCCCGCCGAACAGCACGGCGATAGTCGAGAGGATACGTTCCTTGTCCATGCTGTAACGATCTTCGGTCGGCAGTTGCATGGTCAACCCCAGCGCGCGGCCGCGCGGAATGATAGTGACCTTGTGCACCGGATCGGTTTTCGGCAACAGCCGCGCCACCAGCGCATGGCCGGCTTCGTGGTAGGCGGTGTTGCGACGCTCTTCTTCCGGCATGATCATGGACTTGCGCTCGGCGCCCATCATGATCTTGTCCTTGGCCGATTCGAAGTCGTCCATCTCGACGAAGCGCTTGTTGCGCCGCGCCGCAAACAGGGCGGCTTCATTCACCAGATTGGCGATGTCCGCGCCGGAAAAGCCGGGCGTGCCGCGTGCCAGAATATCGGCCTTGACGTCCGACGCCACCGGCACCTTGCGCATGTGCACCATGAGAATCTGCTCGCGCCCGCGAATGTCCGGCAGCGGTACCACGACCTGACGGTCGAAACGTCCGGGACGCAGCAAGGCCGGGTCGAGCACATCCGGACGGTTGGTCGCGGCGATCACGATCACGCCGCTGGAACCTTCGAAGCCGTCCATCTCGACCAGCAACGCGTTCAGCGTTTGCTCGCGCTCGTCGTTGCCGCCGCCGAGTCCGGCGCCACGCTGGCGGCCGACTGCGTCAATTTCGTCAATGAACACGATACAGGGTGACTGCTTCTTGGCCTGTTCGAACATGTCACGCACCCGCGCCGCGCCGACGCCGACAAACATTTCAACGAAGTCGGAACCGGAAATGGAGAAGAACGGCACCTTGGCCTCGCCTGCAATCGCTTTGGCCAGCAGCGTTTTACCGGTACCCGGCGAACCCACCATCAGCACGCCGCGCGGAATGCGTCCGCCCAGATTCTGGAACTTGGATGGATCGCGCAGAAAATCGACCAGCTCGCTGACTTCTTCCTTGGCTTCGTCGCAGCCCGCCACATCGGCGAAAGTCACGCGCTCCTTGGAATCATCCAACATGCGGGCGCGGGACTTGCCGAACGAGAACGCGCCGCCCTTGCCGCCGCCCTGCATCTGCCGCATAAAAAACACCCACACGGCGATCAGCAACAGCATCGGGAACCAGGAGACAAAAATGTTCATGAACATCGATGGCTCTTCATCCGGCTTGGCCTCGATCGCCACACCGTTTTTCAGAAGGTCCGACACCATCCACAAGTCGTTCGGTGCATAGCTGACAATCCGGCGGCCATCCGACGTCACCGCTTTCAGCGCACGGCCTTCGATGGTCACTTTGGTGATATGGCCCTGCTTGACCTCATCGAGGAACTGGGAATATTCCATCTGCGCCTGGGCTGTTTGCTGCTGGCGCGCGTTGAACTGGTTGAATACCGTCATCAACACCAAAGCGACGACCATCCAGATGGCAATGCTTTTAAACAGGTTGTTCAATTTAACTCCTTTGCTGGCGCTTGAGCTGCCGGGCGGTCATTAGACTATGGTTTAAGGGAATTCTCAAGCTTCCCGCTGGCCAACAAATACACTTCACTGCTGCGATCGCGCGACGCCTTGGGCTTGCGCGAAACCACTTTGGAAAAACACTGGCGCATGTTCCTTAGATACTCCTCGAAGCCGGCCCCCTGAAACACCTTGACCAGAAAACTGCCTTCCGGCGTGAGATGTTCGAGGGCAAAATCCATTGCCAGTTCCGCCAGATGCATCGCCCGCGCCTGATCCGCCGAAACGATGCCACTGATGTTGGGGGCCATATCCGAAATTACAAGCCCGACCGATCGCCCGCCGAGTTCGGACTCCAGCTGCCGCAACACGGATTCCTCGCGGAAATCGCCCTGAATGAACGTTACTCCGGAGAGGGGATCCAGCGGCAACAGGTCCAGCGCAAGCACCTTGCCGGCCGCACCGACCTTTGCCGCCGCCACTTGCGACCAGCCGCCGGGGGTCGCGCCCAGATCCACCACCACCATGCCCGGTTTGAGCAAATGATCGCGTTCATCGATCTCCAGCAGCTTGAACGCGGCCCGCGACCGGTAGCCGGATTTTTGCGCGAGCTGCACGTACGGATCGTTGACGTGCTCGCGCATCCATTGTTTGCTGGTTTTGGAAGGCTTCATCGATTAGAATCCGCGCTCTTTTGAAAGGTTTGCCATGTTATCCCTGACCATCTCCGAACGCCGCGACCTCAAGGCCCGCGCCCACGCACTGAATCCCACCGTCCTGATCGGCGATGCCGGACTCAGCGCCAGTATGTTGAAAGAAATCGACGCCACGCTGCGCCACCATGAGTTGATCAAGATCCGTGTTGCCGGGGACGATCGCGAAGCCCGCAGCGCCATGCTCGAACAAATCTGCACCGAACTGGCCGCCGCTCCCGTGCAACACATCGGCAAAATTCTGGTGGTGTACCGGCCGAACCCGGACAAAACCTTGCCGGAAATCCGCCAGCTTCCGAAACACAAAGGCAAAAAACCGCTGACCAAGAAGCAGCTCGGCAGCCGTACCTAGCCGGGCGCTGCCCGACAGCAAAGGAAGATAGGGGTTTCTTCCCCCGTCCCGCCGTCAGAGATACTGAACGTCCACCACTTCGTATTCGCGAATGCCGCCCGGCGCCTGAACTTCGGCAATATCGCCGCTGCTCTTGCCAATCAGGGCGCGTGCAATCGGTGAACTGATCGAAATCTTGCGCTCACGAATGTTGGCCTCATCCTCGCCGACAATCTGGTAAGTCACCACGTCGCCGTTGTTGATATCCTCCAGCACCACGGTGGCGCCGAACACGCAACGGCCATCGGCATTGATGGTTTTGGGATCGATAATCTGCGCGCTGCCAAGCTTCGCTTCCAGCTCGATAATCCGGCCCTCGATAAAACCCTGGCGCTCCTTGGCCGACTCATACTCGGCGTTTTCCGACAAATCGCCCTGCGCACGCGCCTCGGAGATGGCGTTGATCACCGACGGCCGCTCGATGGTTTTCAGATGATGCAGCTCCTGTCGCAGCAATTCCGCGCCAACGACAGTCAATGGAATCGTACTCATGAACAAACTACCCCTTGCTGATTAAGCCAGACGCTGATGCAGCGCCTGAACATCGTACACCTGCAACTCGGCAAGGTGATGCATGCCCACACAGGCGGCGCGTGCGCCAGCCAGGGTGGTGTAATAAGTCACGCGCCCCTGCAGGGCGGCATGACGGATGGAATAGGAATCGCGCATCGCGGCCGGCTTGCTGTCCACCGTGTTCACGATGAGACTGACTTCGCCGTTCTTGATCATGTCCACGATGTGCGGCCGCCCTTCTGCCACCTTGTTCACGGCGGTTACCGGCACGCCGGCAGTCATCATGGCCTGCGCCGTTCCCCGCGTCGCGAGTATTCCAAAACCCAGTTCCGCCAGAGAACGCGCTACTTCAATGGCGCCGGCCTTGTCTTCGTCGCGCACGCTGATGAACACCTTGCCGCTGGACGGCAATTTCACGCTGGCCGCAAGCTGCGATTTCACGAAGGCTTCCGCGAACGTCTCGCCCACGCCCATGACTTCACCGGTGGATTTCATTTCCGGCCCGAGGATCACGTCCACGCCGGGGAACTTGATGAAGGGGAACACAGCTTCCTTGACCGAGTAGTACGGGGGAATCACTTCGCCGGCAACGCCCTGCGATGCCAGCGTCTGACCGGCCATGCAGCGCGCGGCCACCTTGGCCAGCGGCACGCCGGTGGCTTTGGACACATAGGGCACGGTGCGCGAGGCGCGCGGGTTTACTTCCAGTACATAGACGGTTTCGCCCTGAATGGCGAATTGCACATTCATCAGCCCCACCACGTTGAGCTCACGCGCCATCGCCATGGTCTGACGGCGCAATTCGTCCTGCAATTTGGCCGACAAGGAATACGGCGGCAATGAACACGCCGAGTCACCCGAATGCACGCCAGCCTGCTCGATGTGCTCCATGATGCCGCCGATGATGACTTGCTGGCCGTCGGACACCGCATCCACGTCCACCTCAATCGCATCGTTGAGGAAACGGTCGAGCAGAATTGGCATGCGTTCCGGCCAATCCTTGGCCATCTCTTCCGCATCACGCATGTAGCGCTCCAGATCCGGCTGCGTATGGATGATCTCCATCGCGCGACCACCCAGCACGTTGGAAGGACGCATCACCAGCGGATAACCGATCTCGGCAGCGCCCGCGATGGCCTCGGCCACATGGCTGGCAGTGCGGTTGGGTGGCTGCTTCAAATTCAGTTTGCGCAACATGGTCTGGAAACGCGCGCGGTCTTCCGCCATGTCGATCATATCCACGGTTGTGCCGATAATGGGCACGCCGTTCTTCGCCAGACCGTGTGCCAGCTTCAGCGGCGTCTGGCCGCCATATTGCACGATCACGCCGACCGGCTTTTCGACGGCGACGACTTCCAACACGTCTTCCAGCGTCAGCGGCTCGAAGTACAAGCGGTCGGAAGTGTCGTAATCGGTCGAAACAGTCTCCGGATTGCAGTTGACCATGATGGTCTCATAACCATCCTCGCGCATCGCCAGTGCGGCATGCACGCAGCAATAGTCGAACTCGATGCCCTGACCGATGCGGTTCGGCCCGCCGCCGAGCACCATGATTTTCTTCTTGTCGCTCGGCTGCGATTCGCACTCTTCCTCGTAGGTGGAATACATGTACGCGGTGTTGGTGGCGAACTCGGCTGCGCAGGTGTCCACGCGCTTGAATACCGGGCGCACATTCAGCGCATGACGATAGGCGCGCACTGCTGCTGCGTCAGTCTCCAGCAACGCAGCCAGGCGCGCATCGGCGAAACCGCTGCGCTTCATGGTGCGCAGTTGATCGGCATTCAGGCTTTCCAGCGTGCGGCCTTTCAGCTCGCTTTCCTGGCGAATGATGTCGGCAATCTGCACCAAAAACCACGGGTCAATCTTGCTGACATTGAACACATCCTCGACGCTCATGCCCATGCGGAAAGCATCGCCCACTGCCCAGATGCGCTCCGGACCGGGATTGCCGAGCTCCGCCACGATGGCTTCGCGCTCGTCATATTTGCTGTCCAGGCCGTTCACGCCGACTTCGAGACCGCGCAAAGCTTTCTGGAACGATTCCTGGAAAGTGCGGCCGATGGCCATCACCTCGCCCACGGATTTCATCTGCGTAGTCAGCCGGTCATTGGCCTGCGGGAATTTCTCGAATGCGAAACGCGGAATCTTGGTGACCACGTAGTCAATGGTCGGTTCGAACGAGGCCGGCGTTGCGCCGCCAGTAATGTCGTTCTTAAGCTCGTCCAGTGTGAAACCTACAGCCAGCTTGGCCGCCACTTTGGCAATCGGAAAGCCCGTGGCCTTGGATGCCAGCGCGGACGAACGCGAGACGCGCGGGTTCATCTCGATCACCACCATGCGGCCGTCGTCCGGATTGATGGAAAACTGCACGTTGGAACCGCCAGTTTCCACACCGATCTCGCGCAGCACCGCCAGCGAGGCGTCGCGCATGATCTGGTATTCCTTGTCGGTCAGCGTCTGCGCGGGCGCGACGGTGATCGAGTCGCCGGTATGCACGCCCATCGGGTCGAGGTTCTCGATGGAGCAAATGATGATGCAGTTGTCGTTGCGGTCGCGCACGACTTCCATCTCGTATTCCTTCCAGCCGAGCAGCGATTCTTCGATCAGCAGCTCCTTGGTCGGCGAGGCTTCGAGCCCGCGTTCGCAGATTTCGACAAACTCTTCGCGGTTGTAGGCAATGCCGCCACCGGAACCGCCCATGGTGAACGAGGGACGAATGATGGTCGGGAAGCCCATCGCCTGCTGCACCTGCAACGCCTCTTCCATCGAGTGCGCAATCGCGGAACGTGCGGACGACAAACCAATCTTGGTCATCGCCTGCTTGAATTTCTCGCGGTCTTCCGCCTTGTCGATGGCGTCGCGCGACGCGCCGATCATTTCGACACCGTATTTTTCCAGCACACCGTGTTTGGCCAGATCGAGCGCGCAGTTCAGCGCGGTCTGCCCGCCCATGGTCGGCAGAATCGCGTCCGGCTTTTCCCTGGCGATGATTTTTTCCACGATCTGCCAGGAGATTGGCTCGATGTAGGTCGCATCCGCCATGTTCGGGTCGGTCATGATGGTGGCCGGATTCGAGTTCACCAGAATGACGCGATAGCCCTCCTCGCGCAGCGCCTTGCAGGCTTGGGCTCCGGAATAATCGAATTCGCACGCCTGCCCGATGACAATCGGGCCGGCGCCAATAATCAGAATGGATTTGATATCTGTACGCTTCGGCATTTACTTCTTCTCCATCGCCGCGACGAAGCGGTCGAACAACGGGGCAACATCATGCGGGCCCGGACTGGCTTCCGGGTGGCCCTGGAAGCAGAACGCAGGCTTGTCGGTCAGCTCGAAACCCTGCAGCGTACCGTCGAACAGCGAGACATGCGTGACGCGCGCATTCCTGGGCAGCGTCGCCGCATCCACCGCAAAGCCGTGGTTCTGGCTGGTGATCATCACACGCTTGGTTGCAGTGTCCTGCACCGGATGGTTCGCACCGCGATGGCCGAATTTCATCTTCACGGTCTTCGCCCCGCAGGCCAACCCCATGATCTGATGACCCAGGCAGATGCCGTACATCGGAATGCCGACCTCGAGGAATTTTTTCGCTGCCGCAATCGCGTAATCGCAAGGTTCCGGATCGCCGGGACCGTTGGACAGGAACACGCCGTCCGGATTCATCGCCAGCACGTCAGCCGCAGAAGTTTTCGCCGGCACCACGGTGATGCGACAGCCGCGCTCGGCCAGCATGCGCAGAATGTTGCGCTTGACGCCAAAGTCGTAGGCCACCACATGAAAGGATTGAGGATAGGGGATTGAGGATTGAGCCGAACCGCCCTTCCCCAAATCCTCAGTCCTGGCTCCTGATTCCTGATACCCCACGCCCAGCTTCCATTCGCGCTGCGTCCATTCATAGGGCTGCTCGCAAGTGACCACCTGCGCGAGATCCATGCCGGCCAGCCCGGCAAAACCACGCGCTGCGGCCAGCGCCGCTTCGACATCGTCACCGCTCGCGATGCAGCCGTTCTGCGCCCCCTTGCTGCGCAGGATGCGCGTCAGCTTGCGCGTGTCGATACCGGCAATGGCGACGACATTGTTGGCCTTGAGATATTCCGGCAGCGATTGCGTTGCGCGGAAGTTGCTCACCGTCTGCGACAGATCACGAATGATCAGACCGCTCGCGAACACCTGACGCGACTCGACATCTTCCGGATTGCAACCGACATTGCCGATATGCGGATACGTCAGCGTGACGATTTGCTTGCAGTACGACGGGTCGGTGAGAATTTCCTGATAGCCGGTAATCGAGGTATTGAACACCACCTCGCCGACGCTGCGGCCTTCCGCCCCGATGGAAATGCCGCGAAATACCGTTCCATCGGCTAGTACCAGGATGGCTGATTTCGTCTGCGACACGTGTAACTCCTTGATTAACTGGCTATCAGCACACCCGGGCTGGATTGCGGGCGCACCTATAAAGAAGCGGGACGAACCCTGTGTTCACCCCGCTCATTTGACGGCGCGCATTATAGCCGAAGTGCGGGACGGCATCAAACCGCCACCCGCCGCGCGTATAATTCGCGCCCGCCTTCCGACCGAACGAAAAACATGATCGAAGCCCTCATCCTGGCCATCGCCCTCAGCATGGACGCCTTTGCCGTCTCCATCGGTCTCGGCGCCAAAGGCAACCACAAAAACCTCAGCCTGAAAGCCGGCCTCTATTTCGGTGCTTTTCAGGCCTTGATGCCCCTCATCGGCTACCTCGCCGGCCGTAGCATCCTGGGTTGGGTGGAAGGCTATGCCGCCTGGATCGCCTGCGGCCTGATGGTCACCATCGGCGCGAAAATGATTTACGAGGCCACGCAGGAAGGCGTGGAAGAAGATATTGCGCAAATCACTTCGAAAGTCATGCTGCTCCTGGCGATTGCCACCAGCATCGACGCCATGGCCGCAGGATTCAGCCTCACCTTACTTGAAGTCAATGCTTACCTCGCCTGTGCGATCATCGGCCTCACCACCTTCGCCTTCAGCTACGCGGGGGTGCAGATCGGCAAAAAGAGCGGCACCTGGCTGGAAAGCAAGGCCGAAATCTTTGGTGGCGTAGTGCTGATCTTGATCGGGATCAAGATGCTGCTTGCTTGAGCAAGCGCCGGATCAGTTTGCCCAGCGTTGCCATGACGGTCTCCAGCGCTTCATCCCAAGGATGCCCGCAATTGATCCGTATATAGTCCGTAAAACCGCGCTGCGCCGAGAAGATCGGCCCCGGTGCGATGCTGATGCCCGCCTTGAGCGCGGCGCGATGCAGCTCCAGAGAATTGACACCGCCCGGCAGTTTCACCCACAGGAAATAGCCGCCGCTCGGCGCGGTGAGGCGCGTGCCTTGCGGGAAATGGCGCTCGATCGCCTCGATGAACTGAAGCTGCTGCAACTGCAAGGTATGACGCAGGCTGCGCAGATGGCGGTCATAACCGCCCTTTTGCAGATAACTCGCCAGCGCGATCTGCGCAGGCACCGAAGTCGCCAGCGTAGTGGTCAGCTTCAGGCGCTCCACCGCTTTCGCATAGCGCCCCGGCGCGGCCCAGCCCACGCGATAGCCCGGCGCAAGACATTTCGAGAACGAGGAGCAATGCATCACGATGCCCTTGCTATCGAAGGCTTTGGCGGGCTTGGGGCGCTGGGCGCCGAAATACAGCTCGCCGTAAACATCATCCTCGATCAACGGCACGTTATGCCGCGTCAGCAGCGCGACCAGTTGCTGCTTCTTTTCATCCGGCATCAAACTGCCGAGCGGATTCTGGAAATTGGTCATCAACCAGCAGGCACGCGGTTTGTGCTGCTTCAATGCGCGCCCCAACGCCGCCAGGTCAATACCCTCACGCGGATGGCACGGCACTTCCACTGCCTTGAGGCCGTTGCGCTCGATGGATTGCAGCGCGGCATAGAAGGTAGGCGCACCGATCAGCACCGTGTCGCCGGGCTGCGTCACGGCTTGCAGGCACAGGTTCAATCCTTCGAGTGCACCGTTGGTAATGACGATCTCGTCCGGCGGTACGTGCAGGCCGTCAATCATGTAACGCAACGAAATCTGGCGGCGCAGCTCGACATCACCGGGGCTGATGTCCTCCACGCTGCGCCATGGATCCATCGCCTGCACGCTCGACGCCATCGTTCGCGCCAGCCGTGCCATCGGGAACAACTCCGGACTGGGGAAGGCCGAGCCCAGCGGCACCACCTTGCGCGCGCGGGTCGATTCCAATACCTCGAACACCAGCTCGCTCACATCTACCTCAGTCGCCTGCACTTCCGCCGTGATCTCCGGCTCTGGCAATTGCGGCAAACCCTGCGCCCCACCCGTGACAAAATAACCGGAACGCTCGCGCGCCGAGATCAAGCCGCGCGCCTCCAGCAGGTAATAGGCCTGAAACACCGTGGAAGGGCTGACCTTCCGCTTGGCGCTGGCCTCACGTATCGAAGGCAACCGCTCGCCGCGCGCGATCAAGCCCTCGCGGATGGAGCGGGCAATGTCTTCGGCGAGCTGTTCGTAGCGTTTCATGGAGCGAATTGTCGCATCTGATATGGTTTTTTCATATCAATCTGATTCTGTTTCAATCCCGAGCGCACCTCTAGGATTCAGTCAGTTTCAATCCAACAGGGAGGGAGAATCATGAACGCAATCAAACAGAGCGCGCGCGGCATCCAGCTGACTGGCAGCATCACCGAGATATACGGCGAGTACGAAAACTGGAACGTCAACACCGGCAGCAAGACCATCCACGCGAAGCGCATGCCCGGCTTCTTTCGCACGCTCAAGACCTGGACCCAACTGAGATTATGGCTGCCGTTCTTCCTGCTGCCATACCTGCGCTGGAACGGCAAACAGGCCATTCTGTTCGACATCGACCACAGCCAGTTCCATTTCTTCGGCGTAACCGTATTCCCCGACGACATCTGGATGCTATCGCTGGTGCTGCTGCTCGCCGCGATGGTGCTGTTCGCCGTCACCGCCATCGCCTCGCGCGTGTGGTGCGGCTACTTCTGTTTCCAGACCGCGTGGACCGACTGGTTCACCTGGATCGAAGACAAAATTGAAGGCAATCCAACCGCGCGTCGCAAGCTGGATGCAGCACCATGGAGTGCGGACAAGCTTGTCAGGAAATGCAGCAAACATACGCTATGGATGGCGCTCTCGCTGTTCACCGGCATCAGCTTTTCCATCTGGTTCGTCGATGCCTACGACTACTGGAACAGACTGCTGCACTTGCAACTCCCCACGGTGGGCTGGGTAGTACTGACGATGTTTTTCTTCGGCACCTATCTGCTGGCGGGTTTCCTGCGCGAGCAGGCATGTTTCTGGATGTGCCCCTACGCCCGCATCCAGGGCGTGATGACTGATGCACAAACTGTCCTGCCGACCTACGACGTGCAACGCGGCGAACCGCGCAGCAAATTGCGCAAAGGCAATGAAACCGTTGCGCAGCAAGGCGACTGTATCGATTGCTTCCAGTGCGTACAGGTCTGCCCCACCGGCATCGATATCCGCCAAGGCCAGCAACTTGGCTGCATCACCTGCGGTCTGCGCCTGGATGCCTGCGACTCCATCATGGACAAGATCAGCAAGCCGCGCGGCCTGATCCGCTACGCCTCGCTCAACGAGATGGCTGGCAGTACGGCAAAAAATCCATTCCGGCAGCCACGCACGATGACGTATCTCTCTATCGTGATACTTTCCATCGCAGGCATCGTTTACGGATTCGCCCACATGACATCGATAAACATGGTCGTCATGCCAGAACGTCAGCCGATGTTCGTGCAGATGAGCGATGGCTCCATCCAGAACAAATATGATTTCAGGGTGCAGAACAAGACCGGCCAGGACTTGCACATCCTGATTAGCACAGAAGGTGGCGTAAACGGACAGCAACTCATTGGCGCCGAACATCCCATACTTATCTCGCACAAACGCGGAGCAACATTCAGCCTGTTCGTCAAAGCTCCGCAAGGGAGCCTCACACAAACCGCGACCCCGCTACGCTTTCATGCCCATTGTCTCGAAGATCCGAACCTCGCCGCAGAATATGAGACACATCTCAACGGACCGGGGATTTGATGGACGAAAAAACGCCCGGAGTGACGCGCCGGGCGTTGGTTTAGTATGTAATGAAAACAGGAGCTCTGGCAGACTACTTCAACCCCAGCACATCCTGCATGTCGTACAAGCCCGCCGGGTTGGCCTTGAGATAACGTGCGGCACGCAGCGCGCCGAGTGCGAAGGTGGCGCGGCTGCTGGCTTTGTGGGTGATTTCGACGCGCTCGCCGGTGCCCGCAAACAACACGGTGTGGTCGCCGACGATGTCGCCGCCACGCACGGTGGCGAAACCGATGGTGGAAGGATCTCGTTCGCCGGTAACGCCTTCGCGGCCATACACGGCGCATTGTTCCAGATCACGTCCCAGGGTGCGGGCGATGACTTCGCCCATGCCAAGCGCGGTGCCGGAAGGCGCGTCCACCTTGTGACGGTGATGCGCTTCGATGACTTCGATGTCGTAGCCTTCGTTGAGTACGCGGGAGGCGGTTTCCAGCAGTTTGAATACGAGGTTCACGCCGACGCTCATGTTGGGCGCGAACACGATGCCGATGTCCTGCGCACCAGCACCCAGCGCGGCTTTCTGTTGCGCGTTGAGGCCGGTGGTGCCGACGACCATGTTGACGCCGAGTTTGCGGCAGATTTCCAGATGCTGCATCGTACCTTCGGGACGGGTGAAGTCGATCAGCACGTCCGCGCCTTTTAATGCGCCCGCGACATCGTCGGTGATTTTCACGCCGTCGGCGACCGTATTGCCGATGAATGGGCTGCCCGCATGTTCCAGCGCAGCATGCAGCTGCAGGTCGCCGGCTTGCGCCACGCAGTCCAGCAACACCTTGCCCATACGGCCGCCGCTGCCGGCAATCGCTACGCGCACATTACTCATGATGCTGCTCCCCTGTTGGTGCTGGCGCTTCAGGCGCTTCCGGCTCGGGCGTCGGCATGGATTCCAGCGACAGCGGCTTGCCCGCCTCGATCACGCGAGCCAGACTGTCACCCTCGAAGAACACCGTGAGGTCATGCTGCTCGACCACCTTGCCCTCATGTTCCAACCGGTACACATAATCCCAGCGATTGTCATGAAACGGATCGCTCAGCATCGGCGTCCCCAGCACAAAGCGCACTTGCGAACGGGTCATACCCGCGCGCAGCTTGTCGCGCATTTCGGCAGTGATGTAATTGCCCTGGCGAATGTCCATTTTGTAGGGAGACAACACGGGGGTCTCCAGATAACTGCAGGAGGACAGCAACACGGCTGCCAGAATCAGATAAATACGCATACCAGTCCGTTCAGTTCAGTTCCAAGCGCTGCATGATACCTCAAGCCCATGGCGACACGCAGCCCGCTCATTCGGCATGCGCCAGCATTTCGCGCGCATGCTGGCGCGTGGTCGCCGTAATTTCCACGCCGCCCAGCATGCGGGCAATTTCTTCAATGCGCTGCCCGGCATCCAGCGCCACGATGCGACTCAGGGCCTGCCCGTCCGCCACTGCCTTGCTGACCTGCCATTGCTGATCTGCGGTGGCGGCCACTTGCGGCAAATGGGTCACGCACAAGACCTGGCAACTGCGCCCCAACTGCTGCAGCATGCGGCCCACCTGTTCCGCCACGGCGCCGCCTATGCCGCTGTCCACTTCGTCGAAGATCAGGGTCGGCACACTGGCCAGACGACTGAGCACGACCTGGATCGCCAGACTGATGCGCGAGAGTTCGCCGCCCGAAGCCACTTTGGCGAGGCTGCGCAGCGGCGTTCCCGGATTGGCTGCCACCTGGAACTCGATCCGTTCGAGACCGCGCGCCGAAGGTTCGGCCGCAGACAGTACCACGGCAAACGTACCGCCTGCCATCGCCAGCGTTTGCATGGATTCGCCAATTTCCGCACCCAGCCGTTGCGCGGCGGCTTGCCGTATTCCGCCCAGTTCACGGGCCCGGGCCAAATAGGCGCATTCGGCCTCCATTTCGGCCTGGCGCAACCCCTCCAGGTCCGCACTGCGATCCAATTCAGCCAGACGCCGGGTGCACTGTTCAAACACCTCGCCCAACTGTTCGGGTGCCACACGATATTTGCGTGCGGCATCGAGCACGGCACGCAGGCGGGCATCGAGTTGCGCCAGACGTGCGGGGTCGTTATCCAGATGCTGGTGATAATGGCGCAGGGCGTACACGCTTTCCTGCAATTCGGCCTGGGCGCTTTCCAGCATTTTCAGAATCTCGCCCAGACGGGCATCGTAGCGCTCGGCATCGCGCAGGCGCGCGAGCACCGCATTCACTTGCACAAGACTTGCCGTTTCCGCCTCATCCAGCGTTTCCACTCCGAAGGCAGCGGCTTCCAGCAGGGCGGCTGCATGCGACAAACGAGCATGTTCGGCCTGGGTTTCGGCCCATAGCGCGGCATCAAAATCGAGCACCTGCAATTCATCATGCTGAAACTGCAACAACTCGCGTTCGGCCTGCAAGGCGCCGGCCTGCTCACTGGCTTCGATCCGGCGCCGCCGCGCCGTTTGCCAGGTGCGATACAAGTCGCCGACTTCCTGCGCCAGCACAAGCGCGCCTGCGTAGCCATCGAGCAAATCGCACTGCACACCAGTCCGCAGCAGCGACTGGTGCGCATGTTGACCATGAATGTCGAGCAACATTTCGCCCAGCTCGCGCATTTGCTGCAAGGTGGCGCTACGGCCGTTGATGAAACCGCGCGAACGCCCGCCCGATTCGATCACCCGGCGCAGCAAACACCCCCCCTCGTCGCCATCGAACGCCTGTTCACGCAACCAGTCGTTCACCTGCGGCATTGCGGTGATCTCAAATTCGGCGGAAATTTCCGCACGCTCACAGCCATTGCGAATCAGTGCAGCATCGCCGCGTTCGCCCAGCGCCAGTGAAAGCGCGTCGATCAATATGGACTTTCCCGCGCCGGTCTCGCCGGTCAGCGCGGTAAAGCCGGATGCGAAATCCAGCTCAAGCGCAGAAACGATGACGAAATCGCGGATGCTCAGAAACCTTAACATTTAGAGCATCTGGTTCCAGAGCAGTTTTTCGCGCAGGGTGTGGTAGTAGCTGTGCCCCGGTGGATGCAACAGGCAGACATTGTCGGGCTGGCGGGTAACCACCAGTTTGTCATGCAATTGCAAATTAAAATGGGTGTGACTGTCGTAGCGCACGCAAATGTCAGCCGTGCGATGCATCAGCAACTCGATTTCGGAATGGCTGTTGACCACGATCGGACGGTTGCTCAATGTATGCGGGGAAACCGGCACCAGTTCCAGCACCTCCAGCCCCGGATGGATGATCGGACCGCCCGCCGACATGGCATAGGCGGTCGAACCTGTCGGGGTGGAAATAATCAGGCCGTCGGCACGCTGATTGTAAAGATATTCGCCGTCGATACGCACTTCGAATTCGACCATGCTGCTGATCGAATTGCGGTGCACCACGACTTCATTCAACGCAGAACCGGAGAACACCTCGACGCCATCGCGCAACACGCGGCCGCACAACAGCAAACGCTGTTCGGTGACAAACTGCCCGTCCAGAATGGCGCCGATGCTTTCCTGCAGATTATCCAGCGTCAGATCGGTGAGAAACCCCACGCGACCCTGATTGACGCCCACCAGCGGCACATGATGCGGGGCCAGCGCGCGGGCAATGTTCAGCATGGTGCCGTCGCCGCCAATCACGATGGCCAGATCAACCGAGCGCGCAATCTCCTCCAGCGGCAAGGCAGGGTAACCGTTCCCGGCCAGATGTTCGGCCGAAATCGCATCGATCACGACGCGCAGGCCGCGACCCGACAAAAACCCGGCGAGCTGCAGCAGCGGTGCAGCCACGTCCGGAGACTTGTGTTTGCCGATCAGCGCGACCGTCTGGAAAGGAAATTTCATGACGGCGATTAAACCACAACGCGCGGCGCGATGCTATGCGCCGGACGGAGCCTTGACGCGATACCAGGCCGCGTACAGCGCCGGCAGGAACAGACAGGTCAGCAGCGTCGCCACGACCAGTCCGCCCATGATGGACACCGCCATCGGGCCCCAGAAGACCTGGCGGGTCAGCGGGATCATCGCGAGGATTGCTGCACTGGCCGTCAGCATGATGGGACGGAAGCGGCGCACGGTCGCGCCGATAATCGCCTCCCACTGCGACTTGCCGGCTGCCTCATCCTGGCGGATCTGATCCACCAGAATCACCGAGTTGCGCATGATCATGCCGGCCAGCGCAATGAAACCCAGATTCGCGACAAAGCCGAACGGCACCTGGAACAGCAGCAGCGCAAAGGCCACGCCGATCAGCCCCAGCGGGGCGGTGAGCAACACCATCACCGTGCGACTGATGCTTTGCAGCTGGATCATCAGCAGGGTAATGACCCCGATCAGCATCAGCGGCATCACAGCCGCGATGACCGTTTCGCCCTTGGCGGATTCCTCCACGCTGCCGCCCATTTCAATGTGGTAGCCGGCCGGCAGCGTTGCCCGCAGTTCATTCAGCTGTTGATCCAGTTGACTGGAGACCGTTGCCGGCTGCAGCTTGTCAGCCATGTCGGCGCGAACGGTCATGGTCGGCAAGCGGTTGCGCCGCCAGATGACGCCTTCCTCCTGCACCGGGACGAGCTTGGCGACCTGTGCCAGCGGGATATGCCGGCCGTCGGCCAGCGGAATATCCAGATCCGGCAGGCGTTGCAGGGAGCGGGTTTCATGATTCGCCGCACCGCGCCAGACCACGTCGATCAGCTGGTCATCCTCGCGATACTGGGTCAGCGCGATCCCGTTCAGCCAGCCCTGCAATGCCCGCGCAACTTCCTGGCTGGACGTGCCGAGCTGGCGCGCGCGATCCTGATCGATTTCGACCCGGACGCTCTTGACCTTCTCGTTCCAGTCGAAATTGACATTCTGCAAATGCGGGTTGGCGCGCATAAGTTCGGAAACTTTTTCGGCAATGCGGCGGACACTGTTCACGTCTTCACCCAGCACCCGGAATTGCACCGGATAACCGATGGGCGGCCCGTTTTCGAGGCGCACCACACGCACGCGCAAATGACTGAATTCCGCTGCGGCAAAACGTTCTTCCAGCCGTTTTTTCAGGGCTTCGCGCGCTTCCAGATTTTTGGTCACGATCACGAACTGGCCAAAGTTATCGGCAAACAATTGCTGATCGAGCGAGAGGAAAAAGCGCGGCGCGCCATTCCCCACATAGGAAGAGTAATAGTCCACTGCCGGGTCGCCTTTGAGCAGCTGCTCGATGCGCTGAACCTCGTGTGTGGTGGCCTTGAGCGACGCGCCCTGCGGCAGCCAGACATCGATCATCAACTCGAGACGACTGGCCGCAGGAAAGAATTGCTTCTGTACGAACTTGCCGAAAGCGCCCATCGACAGGATGAAAATCAGCACCGTGGCGCCAATCACGCGCCAGCGATGCTGCAAGCACCAGGTCACCAGTGCGCGGAAGCGCCTGTAAAACGGCGTGTCGTAAATATCCTCGCCGTGGCGCTGCGCCCGCGCAACCAGCTTCTTGGGATCTAGAATCCTGAAACCCAGATACGGCGTAAAAACCACGGCGACGATCCACGACGTGAGCAAGGCGATGGTCACGACCTGGAAAATGGAAATCGTGTATTCACTGGCTGCCGATTTGGAAAAACCCACCGGGGTGAATGCGGCTGCCGTAATCAGGGTGCCGGTCAGCATCGGGAAGGCCGTCGAAGTATAGGCAAACGTGGCCGCCTTGAAACGGTCCCAGCCCTGCTCCATTTTGACCACCATCATTTCCGCAGCAATGATGGCGTCATCCACCAGCAAGCCGAGCGCAATCACCAGCGCGCCGAGGGAGATGCGCTGCAGGTCGATGCCGAAAATTTTCATCAGGAAAAAGGTGATCGCCAGCACCAGCGGAATCGACAGCGCCACCACCGTGCCGGTGCGCCAGCCCAGGCTGATGAACGACACCGCGAGCACGATGAGAATCGCCTCGGTCAGGGAATTTTCGAACAGATGTATCGATCCCTTCACCACCTCGGGCTGATCGGCAATCACATGCATCTCGATCCCCCGTGGTGCATCTGCCGTGATCTCACGCATGGTTTTTCTGAGGTTGTCGCCCAACTGGATGACATTGCCGCCTTTGGCCATGACCACGCCCATCCCGATCGCGGGCTGCCCCGCGACGCGCATTTGCGGCGCAGGCGGATCGGCCAGGCCGCGACTGACATGCGCAATATCGCCAAGCCGGAAATGTTTGCCATTGACCAGTAAATCGGTGTCGCGGATTTCCGCAACGCTCTCATACGCACCGCTGACTCGCAAACGCACACGCTCAGTGCCGGTCTCCACAAATCCGGCCGGCGCCACCGCATTGCGCTTGTTCAGTGCATCGGCAATCTGCCCCGCGCCGATACCCAGGCTGGCCAGACGCTGCGGCGCAATATCAACGTAAATTTTTTCGTCCTGAACGCCGATCAGCTCGACCCGTTTCACGTCCGGCACACGGCGCAACTCCAGCGCTATCCGGTCGGCCTCGCGGCGCAAATCAGCCAGATCGAAACCATCGCCGGTCAGCGCGAACACGTTGATCAGTACATCGCCGAATTCATCGTTGGGAAACGGCCCCTGCACGCCAGCCGGCAAGGTATGCCGCATGTCATCCAGTTTCTTGCGGATCTGCCGCCAGGCCTCCGGCACCTCGGCCTTGGGGGTGTAATCCTTGAGGATCACGAAAACCAGCGATTCACCGGGCTTGGAGGCCGAACGAATCACGTCCACCCAAGCGGTTTCCTGCAATTTTTTCTCGATACGTTCGGTCAGCTCATGCTCGACCTCTTCCGCCGAGGCGCCCTGCCACAGGGTACGCACCACCATAACCTTGAAAGTGAAATCAGGATCTTCGGCGCGCCCCAGCTTGAAGTACGACAGCACACCCGCCGTCATCAGCACAATGATGAGATACAGCACCATTTGCTGGTGCGTCAGCGCCCAGGCGGAAAGATTGGGCAAGCGCTTCATCTTGGCAGCCCGTCTTTGACCACGCGGATTTTTTCTCCCGGACTCAACTTGTGCACGCCGGCGGCTACGATACGCTCGCCCGCCGCGAGGCCGCTGCCCACGATGGCAGCATCATCCTGCCAGGCAGTAATTTTTACCGGGCGCAGCGTGACTTTCTGATCGCCGCCCACCACCCAGACGGCGGGCTGATCGCCTTGCTGGAATATCGCGCTCAAGGGTATCTGCCAGGCTGCCGCTTCGTCTTTGGCAGCGTCGGTAAAAATTACGCGCGCACTCATTCCTAGCGCAGGCAGGGCATTTTTCCCCTCCAGAGTTACGCGGCCGGCGTAAGTGCGGCTCATCGGATCGGCCACCGCCGCAAGCTCGCGCAATTGGCCCGTGTAGCTCGCGGCCAGACTTTCCTCCGCCCAAACGCGAATCGTGGCCGGCATGCCAATTTTGACTTTGTTCAGGCGGGATTCCGGAATAGCCACCTGCACTTCGCGTGCGCCGGACTGCGCCAGCCTTAAAACCGGTTGCCCGGCGCTCACCACCTGCCCCGCTTCGACCAGCGTCGCCGCAATCACGCCGTCGTGATCTGCGCGCAATGTCGTATATGCGGCCTGATTGCGCGCCAGCCCGGCCTGCGCAGCAGCAGCTTTGAGCGCTGTTTCGCGCGCGTCCAGCGCCGCCTGGCTGACGAAGCCGCGTGCGCGCAATTCACGGTAACGTTTGGCGTCCGCGTCGGCCAACTGGAATTGCGATTCGGCGGCACTGGCCTGCAAGCCGGTGTCGGCCGGATCCAACCGGGCCAGCACTTGGCCGGCCCGCACCAGCGCACCCGCATCCACCGCGCGTGCTACCACTTTTCCGGAAACGCGGAAGGCCAGCGTCGTCTCATAGCGCGCATGAATTTCACCGCTGTAAGCGACGTCGTCCGCATCTGCTGGCGTGCCCACAACATGCGTCAAAACCGGCTGGTCTATCCTGGCAGGGGGCGGCGCCTCTTTGCCACAAGCCGCCAGCAACACCACTGCGGAAATTACAACAAGACGTTTCATGCCACGCTCTCCCTGACCATCAATCCGTTTAACAACAATTCCAGATGCGTACGCAAATACATTTCCGGCTCCTGTTTGCCGCAACCCTGCGGCAGCAGTGAATGGCGCCAGATAGCGAGCATCAGGGGCGGCGCCAGAATCACATCAATGCAGGACTCCATGTCCAGCGTGCAAAATTCGCCGCTGGCCATGCCACGCTGCAGCACCCGGCGCAGCAGATCGCGAATGCGCACAATCACGTTTTCGTAGTAATACTGCGCCACCTCGGGAAAATTGCCCGCTTCGGCGATCATCAATTTCGGAATCCCGCCCAGCGACGTGCTTCCGACCAGCGCCCACCAGCGCAGCACCAGCATTTCCAGCAGGCTGCGCGCATTGCCCTGATGCTGGCTGAACAGGGCTTCGCCCTCTTCCAGCGCAGGCAGGATTCCCTGCTGAATCACTGACTTGAACAACATTTCCTTGCTGCCAAAATACAGATACAGCGTGCCTTTGGAGACTCCCGCCTGCGCCGCAACATCTTCCAGCCGGGTCGCGGCAAAGCCGCGCTGTACGAACAGATCGAGCGCTGCCGCCAACAATTCGGCCGGGCGCGCCTGTTTGCGCCGCTGACGTGGGAGGGAAGATGATATTGGCATCGGAATTATCAAAAACTGACTGACCGGTCAGTAATGTACTGGCGCGTCCGGGCACTGTCAATCTTGCTGGCAAGCTCTCCGGCCCGGAATGCTAGAATCTCCGGCATGCTCAATGAACGCGCTCATATTCTGCTCAAAACCCTGGTGGAACGGCACATCCGTGAAGGCCAGCCGGTCGGCTCGCGGGCCTTGCAGCAATATTCCGGGCTGGAAGTCAGCTCTGCCACCATACGCAACGTGATGGCCGACCTTGAGGAAATCGGGCTGGTCAGCAGTCCACACACTTCCGCCGGCCGGGTGCCCACCGCACTGGCCTACCGCTTGTTCATCGACACCATGCTGGTCACTCAGCCGCTGGACGAATCCCGCCTCAAGTTGCTGGAACATCGCCTGCAGCCGGACAATCCGACGCGCTTGATCAATCAAGCCTCGTCCCTGCTGGCCGAGCTGACGCAGTTTGCGGGAATCGTCGCCACGCCACGGCGCGAAGCCTTGCAGGTGCGTCAAGTGGAGTTTTTACGGCTTGCCGAAAAACGCATCCTGCTGATCATCGTCATGCCGGACGGCGAAGTGGAAAATCGCGTGTTGCTAATGGAACGTGATTACACCCAGTCGCAATTGACGGAAGCCGGCAATTTCTTCAACCGGCATTACCTCGGCTACAGCTTCAGCAGCATCCGCGAGAGGCTGCACAGCGAATTGCGCCAACTGCGGGAAGACATGAGCGAGCTCATGCAAGCCGTGCTGACTGCGGGGGACGAAGCCGTCGCCAAGCAGTCGGAGAACTACGTGATTCGCGGCGAACACAAACTGCTGGAGGTGCAGGATCTGTCTGCCGACATGAATCGGGTGCGCGGCTTGTTCAACCTGTTTGAGCAGAAAACCGATCTGCTCCACCTGCTGGAAGCCGGACGTCACGGGCAAGGCATCCACATTTTTGTGGGCGCCGAATCCGGGCTGGCCTCGCTTGAGGAATGCAGTGTGATCAGCGCGCCCTATTCCGCCGACAATCAGGTTGTCGGCACGCTGGCCGTGATTGGCCCCAAACGCATGGACTACCAGCGCGTCGTCCCCATCGTTGACATCACCGCGCGCCTGCTCGGCAATGCGCTGTCGCATCAGTAAAGGAAAGCATGCGTTATCAGACTGAACCCGAATTCAATCACGGCACTCCGGAGAAAACCGGTATTTTGCTGGTCAATCTCGGCACGCCGGACGCCCCCACAACGCCTGCCGTGCGGCGGTATCTCAGGGAATTTCTTGGCGATCCGCGCGTGGTGGAAATCCCCCGCGCCGTCTGGTGGCTGATTCTCAACGGCATCATCCTGAACGTGCGACCGAAAAAATCCGCCGCCAAGTACGCCTCGATCTGGATGGCCGAGGGTTCGCCACTACGGGTGTACACGGAACAACAGACGATGAAATTGCGCGGCCTGCTGGCGCAGAAAAGCAGCGCGCCCATCGTCGTGGAATACGCCATGCGCTATGGCAGCCCGTCGATTGCGAGTGCGCTCGGCAAACTCAAGGCGCAAAACTGCCAGCGCATTCTCGTCGTTCCGATGTATCCGCAATATGCGGCCAGCACGACAGCGACGGTAACTGATATCGTGTACCGCGAACTGCAAGGCATGCGCAATACGCCCGCACTGCGCACCATCAAGCACTTCCATGACCACCCCGGATATATCGCGGCGCTCGCGGCCAATATTCAGGCGTACTGGCAGCAGCATGGTCGCCCGGAAAAACTGGTCATGAGCTTTCACGGCCTGCCGCGCTACACGCTGGACAAGGGCGATCCCTACCATTGCGAATGTCACAAGACCGGTCGCCTGCTGGCCGAAGCGCTGCAATTAACCCCGGAACAATATACGGTCAGTTTCCAGTCGCGCTTCGGCAAGACCGAATGGTTGCAGCCCTACACCACGGCCACCCTCAAGGCCCTGGGCGCACAAAAAACTTCACGCGTGGATGTGGCCTGCCCCGGCTTTGTCGCCGATTGCCTGGAAACACTGGAAGAAATCGCGCAGGAGGGGAAGGAAGATTTTCAGCATGCGGGGGGCGGCGAGTATCACTACATCCCGTGCCTGAACGGCCGCGACGACTGGATCGCGGCGCTTTCCGATCTGACGCTGGAAAATTTGCACGGCTGGCTGGTCGTCGAACCGGATGCCACGGCGCGGGAACACGGCCACCGCTACGCGCTGGCGCTGGGCGCGAAAAAATAAATCCGGCACAACAAAAAGCCCGCCAGCTGGCGGGCTTTTTTACGTCCGCAAAAACAGGATCAGCCTTTGGCCGCCATCAGGCGCTCATACTTGGCTTGCAACTGTGCCGGCGATTCTTCATGGCCGGGATCCTTGGGAATGCAATCCACCGGGCAAACTTCCACGCACTGCGGCGTGTCGTAATGCCCGACGCACTCGGTGCATTTATCCGGATCGATCACATAAATCTCATCACCCTGAGAGATTGCGTCATTCGGGCATTCCGGTTCGCACACATCGCAGTTGATACATTCGTCAGTAATCATCAGTGCCATACTATTCTCCTCGTCAAATCAAACTAGTTTTTGGTTTTCAATTTTTCCGCCACCAGCGGCGACACGAATTTGCTGACATCACCGCCAAACTTTGCCACTTCGCGCACCATGGTCGCAGAGATAAATGTGTATTGCTCGGCAGGCGTCAAAAAAAGCGTTTCCACTTCGGGATACAGATTGCGGTTCATGCCCGCCAGCTGAAACTCGTACTCGAAATCCGACACCGCGCGCAGTCCGCGCAACACGACCCGGGCATCGCACTCGCGAACAAAATTCATCAGCAATCCGCCAAACCCGCACACCTGCACATTGGCAAAATCCGCAAAAACCGCCCGTGCCATCCCGACACGTTCATCCAGCGAAAACAGGGTATGCGCCCGGCTTTCCGCCACGGCCACCACAACCTCGTCGAACAATCCGGCAGCCCGTCTCACCACATCCTCGTGACCGCATGTGATGGGATCGAACGTTCCCGGATAAACCACCTTAATCATCGCCGCCCAGCCCTATCAATTGGTAATACACCTGCCCCGCCCGCCCCGATTTCAACACCTGCCAGGGGGCAGGAATTTCCACGGCTGCGCCGGATTCCACGTACACCACCCCTTCCGGGTTGACACGCGCCGGCAGGATTTCAAACAACCGGGGCAGATAATCACTGGCAAAAGGCGGATCCAGAAAGATCACGTCATAACGCTGCGTATCGCGGGTGGCGAATTCTAGCCCATCCTGCGAACGAACGAAAACGTTGCCCAGCTCAAAATTTTTCAGGTTGGCTTGCAGCGCGCGAAATACCGCTGGATTGCGCTCCACCAGCGTGACCTGTGCGGCGCCCCGGGAAGCCGCCTCAAAACCCAGTGCGCCACTGCCAGCGAACAAATCCAGACAGCTGCGGCCATGTAGCGTTTGTCCCAGCCAGTTGAACAGCGTCTCGCGCACCCGGTCCGGCGTGGGGCGGAGCCCCGGCGCATCGGGAAACGCGATGACCCGGCTGCGCAGTGCGCCCCCGATAATCCGCAGCTTGTTTATTTGGATTCCCCCGCTTCAGGCGCACCGACAATCACGGTAGCCATGGCCGCCGGATCAATATGGCGCGCGAAGGCTGCGCGTACCTGAGCCACGCTGACCTGCTCGATACGGCGCGGGAAATCCTCCAGATAGCTCAGCGGCAGATCATAAAATCCGATCACGCTGAGGTAATCGAGAATCTTGCGATTGCTGTCGATGCGCAGCGGGAAGCCGCCGACGATGTTCTGCCTGGCGGCGCGCAACTCCTGCACCGTTGGCCCCCTGGCGACAAATTCCGCAAGCGTGTGCCGCACAATCTGCAGCGCCTCGTCCGCCTGATCCTTTTTGGTCTGCAAGCCGATCTGGAACGCGCCCGCCTGTTGCAGCGGCATGAAATAGCTGTACACGCTGTAGGCCATGCCGCGTTTTTCGCGCACTTCATTCATCAGCCGCGAAACAAAACCGCCGCCGCCCAGCACGTAATTCCCCACATACAAGGCGAAGTAGTCCGGATCGCTGCGCGCGATGCCGGGCGCGCCGATGAGTATGTGGCTTTGGCTGGCGGGATGCGGAATACGCTGTTCGCTCGCAGCGATTTTCCCCGGAGCCGCGTGCAGCCTGGCCGCTGGCTTTCCGGGCGACAGCTTCGCGGTCAACTGCTGGGCGATCTGCTCGGCCTGCGCACGGGAAACATCGCCCATGATGGCCACAACCGCTGCGCCGGCACGGTAATGCGCCGCATAAAAATCCCGCAGATCCTGCACCCGGATGTTTTCCAGCGTTCCCACCTCACCCGACACCGGCAGCGCATACGGATGCTGACCGAATACGGCTTGCTGGAATGCCTTGTCGGCGAGAGTTTCCGGCTTGGTTGCGGCTTCCTTCATGGCGGCAATCATGCGCGCCTTCTCGCGCAGCAACACAGGCTCCGGAAAAAGCGGCTGCTGCACGACGGCGGCCATGATCGCCAGCGCACGTTCCCGCTCAGCCTCGCTGCTCAGCGTGCGCAGGGAAATACTCGCGCGGTCCTGATCGAAACTGCCTCCCAGCTGCGCGCCAAGATCGGCAATTCCCCGCGCAATGTCGTCTTCACTGAGTTTGCCCGCACCCAGATCCAGCAGTTGATGGGTCAGCGCGGCCACGCCGGATTTTTCCGGCGCATCAAAAGCGCTGCCGGCCGGCAGGTTAACCGCCACATCCAGCATCGGAATGTCATGATTTTCGACGAACAGCACGCGGGCGCCGCTGGCACTTTGCCATTCCTGAATGACCGGCGTCGCCGTCACGCCTGCAGCGGCAAACATCAACACGACAGCCGCAAATAATTTAGCGTACATGAGCGCCTCCTGCGGGAGCGGATTTGGGCTTGCCCGACAAGGGTTGCGGATCGAGCACCGCGACCGTCAGATTGTCGTCACGCAGAAATTCGGCGGCAACCGCACGCACCTGCTCGGCCGTGACAGCCTGCAAACCGGCCAGCATTTGCGGAATGGCGCGATGACCGAGCCCGATGCTTTCCAATTGGCCGATCTGCATCGCCTGGTAGAACAGCGAATCGCGCTTGTACACCTCCGAAGCAGTGACCTGCGCCTTGACCCGTTGCAGCTCATCCTCGCTCACCCCCGCACCAATCAGGGTGGCGATTTCCTGTCGCAATGCCGCCTCGACCGCCTCAACCGAATTTCCTGAAGCGGGTGTAGCCTCCAGGGTGAACAATCCCGGACCGCGTGAAATCGAGTCGTAACCGGCGCCCGTCGCGCTGGCAATTTGCTGCTCGCGCACCAGATGCTTGTTCAGGCGCGCCGAAGCATTGCCATCGAGCACACCTGCCAGAATCTCCAGGGCATAGGGCTTCCAGTCCTGCTGCGGATCCCGGATAACCGGCGCGTGGTAGGCCATAATCAATTGCGGCAATTCTGCAGGCGCCTTGACCACCAGACGCCGGATGCCGATTTGCGTCGGCTCGGAAAAATTGCGGCGCGCCGGAAGAGTCCGCGCCGGAATGCGTCCGTAATATTTTTCGGCGAGCGCAAACACCGCCTTGGGATCGACATCGCCCGCAATCACGAGGATGGCGTTATTCGGCACGTACCAGCGCCGGTACCAGTTGCGCGCGTCGGCCACATTCATGACTTCAAGATCATTCATCCAACCGATCACCGGATGATGATAGGGATGCTCCAGATAAACATTGGCCAGCAGCTGCTCCTGCAACCGGGACTGCGCGTCGTCATCCGTGCGCCAGCGCCGTTCCTCCATGACCACCTTGATTTCCTTGGCGAACTCGGCCCCGGTCAATTGCAGATTGTGCATGCGATCCGATTCGAGCTGCATGGCCAGGGGCAGTCTGGACTGGTGCAATTGCTGGAAATATGCGGTGTAGTCATAGCTGGTAAAGGCATTTTCACGGCCGCCCGCCGCCGCAATGCGCCGGGAAAATTCGCCCGCCGGTACACTTTTCGTGCCCTTGAACATCATGTGTTCCAGCACGTGAGCCACGCCGGTCACCCCGCTGATCTCATCCATGCTGCCCGCTTTGTACCAGATCTGCTGCACCAGCACGGGCGCCCGGTGATCCTCCTGAACGACAACCTTCAAACCGTTCGCCAGCGTGCGCTCATGCACCCCGGCATGCGCGGCAAGCACCGGAAAAAATGCCAGCAATAACAGCAAAATCCTCATATTCCCTAGCCCTTCAGCAGTTAATCAGCATAAAATGCGCCCGCATTATGCGACACTTTTTCGTCCTTCGGCCACGCTGATTCATGTTTAGTTTCCTGAAAAAAAATTCATCGCCGGCACCCGCGGCCCCCAGGGATGGCGGCTGGATCACCCGCCTCAAATCCGGGCTGGCGCGCACCGGCAACCAGCTTTCCGACCTGTTCGGACGCGGCGGCAAGATCGACGACGACCTGTATGAGGAGCTGGAAACCATCCTGATTACAGCCGATGTCGGCATGACCGCCACCAGCGCATTGCTGGCCGATTTGCGTCATCGCGTCAAGGAACAGCGTCTCACCGAAGCCGCCGAACTCAAACAGGCGCTGGCGGAATGCCTGCTCAAGCTGCTTGCGCCGCTGGCTCAACCGCTGCAGCCGAATGCACACCGGCCCTTTGTCATGATGATTTGCGGCGTCAACGGCGTCGGCAAAACCACCTCCATCGGCAAGCTGGCCAAATATCTGCAGGGCCAGGGTTTGTCGGTCTTGCTGGCGGCCGGCGACACCTTCCGTGCAGCGGCGCGCGAACAATTGCAAGCCTGGGGCGAGCGCAACAACGTCACCGTCATATCGCAGGAAAGCGGCGACTCCGCAGCGGTGATTTTCGATGCCGTCAACGCCGCACAAGCGCGCAAGATCGATGTCGTGATCGCGGACACGGCCGGGCGCCTGACCACGCAAGCCCATCTGATGGAAGAGATCAAGAAAGTAAAGCGCGTGATCGCCAAGGCGATGCCCGGATCGGCCGATGTTCCCGCAGCACCGCATGAAGTATTATTGGTGCTGGACGCCAATACCGGACAAAACGCACTCTCTCAGGTCAAGGCTTTTGACGAAGCCCTGGGAGTAACCGGCCTGATTCTCACCAAGCTCGACGGCACGGCCAAGGGCGGCGTGATTGCGGCCATCGCCAAGGCGCATCCGATTCCGGTGCGCTTCATCGGCGTCGGCGAGGGGCTGGATGACTTGCGTCCGTTTGCCGCCGAAGATTTTGTCACCGCCCTGCTCGGATTGGAAAACGCATGATTCGCTTCAACCAGGTTTCCAAACGCTACCCCGGCGGTTACGAGGCGCTGAAAAACGTCTCGTTCAACGTCGCCGAGGGAGAAATGGTATTTCTGACCGGCCATTCCGGCGCAGGCAAAAGCACCCTGCTCAAACTGATCGCCGCGATCGAACGGCCCAATTCCGGCAGCGTGCTGGTCAACAACCAGAATGTGGGCGTACTGAAGGAGGCAGCCTTGCCTTATCTGCGTCGCAATCTGGGCATCGTTTTCCAGGACCATAAACTGCTGTTCGACCGCAGCGTGTTCGACAATGTTTTGCTGCCTTTGCAGATTTGCGGTTTCGAGCCGCGCGAAAGCAGCAAGCGGGTGCGTGCCGCACTGGACAAGGTCGGGCTGCTCAAACGCGAGAAACTCAACCCCGTCGCGCTGTCCGGCGGCGAACAGCAGCGCCTGTGCATCGCCCGCGCCATCGTCAATCGCCCCGCCATTTTGCTGGCCGATGAACCTACCGGCAATCTGGATGCTGACTATTCCCGCGAAATCATGGAAATCTTCCGTTCCTTTCATCAGGTCGGCGCCACGCTGCTCATTTCCACCCACGATCAGAGCGTGCTTGAAGATGAAGGCGTCCGCCGGATCGCACTGAAATCCGGGGAACTGGCATGACAGGCAAATTCGGCCATCAACGTTTTCTGGTGCAATCTGCGCTGCGACGCATTTTCGCATCGCCATTGGGCGGCATTCTGAACATTCTGGTGATCGGCATTGCGCTGAGCCTGCCGGCCGGCATGTATGCCCTGCTGAAAAATGTGCAGACACTGGCGGGGCAGCTTCCCGGCAAACCGGAAATCAGCCTGTTTCTGGTCGCAGACAGCAACGACGAGGCCATCGAGAAGATTCGCACGAAAATTGCGCAACACCCCGATATTGCCGGCAGCCGCTTTGTATCGCGCGATGCTGCGCTCCGGCAACTGCAAGCGGGCAGTGCTTTGGGCGATGTCATCGAGGCGCTCGAACACAACCCGCTTCCCGACGCTTTCGTGATCACCCCGCGAGTCGATACCGCCGCAGCGCTGAAACGCCTGCGCGACGAACTGGCTGACTGGGGCGGCGTAGACCTTGCCCAGATGGATTCAGACTGGGCTTACAAACTTGAAGCGCTGCTCGGCTTTGGCCGGATGCTTGCCCTGATCCTGGGCGCCTTATTCAGCGTGGCGCTGATTGCCGTGACTTTCAACACCATTCGCCTGCAAATTCTGACGCAGCGGGAAGAGATCGAAGTCGCCCGGCTGATTGGCGCAACCAATGCCTTCATTCGCCAGCCCTTCCTGTTTTTTGGCGCTATTCAGGGGCTGCTCGGCGGCATCGTCACGCTGATGATTCTGGCGATCGGCATCCGTCTGGCCAATATTCCCCTGGCCGAAGTCGCGCGCCTCTATAGCAGCGATTTCAGACTGCAAATCCTGGGCTGGGGCGACAGCCTGTCCCTGCTGCTGTTTTCCCTCTATCTGGGCTGGCTGGGCGCCTGGCTTTCCGTTAGCCGGCATTTGTCCCGGATTACCCCGCGTTAAGCATTCCGGGGAACCTGCAACGCATTTGGCACTCTTAGAAAGCGAGTGCTAGAATCCACGCCCGAGGAGGAAACCCAATGAACGCCACCATGAATTTTCCCGTGCCTTCTGCCGTTGGCAGCTTGGAGAACTACGTGCAGACGGTCAACCGCTTTCCCGTGCTCTCGCAGGAAAAAGAGCATGAGCTGGCTACACGTTTCAAATCGCAGAACGACCTGGACGCTGCGCGCCAGCTGGTGCTGTCGCATCTGCGCGTTGTCGTCAGCATCGCGCGCGGCTATGCCGGCTATGGCTTGCCGCAAGCCGACCTGATTCAGGAAGGCAACATCGGCCTCATGAAAGCCGTCAAACGCTATGATCCCGATCGTGGCGTGCGCTTGGTCTCCTTCGCCCTGCACTGGATCCGCGCCGAAATCCACGAGTTTGTCGTGCGGAACTGGCGCATGGTCAAGATCGCCACCACCAAAGCGCAGCGCAAGCTGTTTTTCAACCTGCGCAGCCTGAAGCAAGGACTGGAACCGCTCAAGCCGCAGCAAATCAGCGAAATCGCCACCCAGCTGAATGTCAGCGAACGCGATGTCATCGAAATGGAGGGCCGTTTCGCAGGCCACGATGTCGCGCTGGAGGCGCATGGCAGCGATGACGATGACAGCTTCTCGCCCATCCAGTATCTGGCCGAAAACGAGGCGTATGAGCCGTCACGGATTCTGGAAGTGTCCGAGCAGGAACAACTGCAGACAACGGGACTTGCCGCCGCACTGGAAAGCCTGGATGAGCGCAGTCGCCGCATCATCGAAGCGCGCTGGCTAAACGAGGAAAATAGCGCAACCCTGCATGAGCTGGCCGCCGAATTCAATGTATCGGCTGAGCGGATTCGCCAGATCGAACAAAAAGCCCTGGGGAAAATGCAGGGGGCGCTGACCGCCGCTTGATTTCCGCCGCGCCAAAAATAAAAAAGCCGCAGTCTTGCGGCTTTTTTATTTCACAATCTTGAGCTGCGGGCGCTTGGGCGGTGCAGCCTCCGGGGGAGGCGCCTCCCCCGATTGGAACACCAATCCCTGACCATTTTCCTTGGCAAAAATACCTGCCACGGCGTCCAGTGGAACCACGATGTCGAAAGGCACGCCGCCAAACCGGGCGCTGCAGGTGATGTAATCGTTGGCGATCTGCAAATCGCGCACCGCAGAAGCACTGAGACTCAGCGTGATTTGTCCCTCTCTGACATAGGCCTGGGGCACAAACGTGCGCTCATTGACGCTGACCGCCAGATAGGGAGTGAAGCCACTATCCACACACCACTCGTAGATGGCCCGCACCAGGTAGGGACGTGTGGACAGGTCATTCATTACTTGCGCATCGCTCTTTCTGACGGCGTCAAGGCATCGATGAAGCCCTGGCGCGAAAAAATACGCTCGGCATACTTCATTAATGGCGCGGCCTCTTTGCCAAGCTGAATGCCATAACGGTCGAGGCGCCAGAGCAGCGGTGCAATCGCCACGTCGAGCATGGAAAAGTCATCGCCCAGCAAATATTTCTGTTTGACCAGAATCTGCGCGATCTGGGTCAGGTTATCCCGAATCGCCGCACGCGCCTTGTCTGCCGTCTTGCCGCCTTGTTCGATGATATCGACATTGCTGTAAAGCTCCTGCTCGAAACGATGCAGGAACAGGCGCGCCCGGCCGCGCATCACGGGATCAGGCGGCATCAGCTGCGGATGCGGAAAGCGCTCGTCGATGTATTCATTGATGATGTTGGCTTCATACAGCACAAGATCGCGCTCGACCAGCACCGGCACCCGGTTGTAGGGATTGATGACGGCAACATCTTCCGCCCGGTTCATCATGTCAACATCGATTACCTCGAAGTCCATCCCCTTCTCGAAGAGGACAATGCGGCAGCGGTGAGAATATGGGCAAGTCGTGCCCGAATACAATCGCATCATGAAAAAGTTACCCAGATTGAGTTAGCCAAAAAACCAAATGGCGAAGCATCAGCTTCGCCATCGGTCCGCTTCAGGCGCGGGAAATTACCATAAACGCTATGGCAAATTCAACCCGCCTTTAGTGAATATCGCGCCACATTTCCTTTTTCAGGGCAAAAATCAGCACAAACAGCACGGCGAGGAAGCCCAGCACGATCATGCCCAGTTTGTAGCGCACCAGCTTGGCGGGCTCGCCCATGAAGACCAGATAATTCACCAGGTCACCTACGGCCGCATCATACTCGGCCGTGGTCATCGAGCCGGGCGTTGCCAATTCCAGCTTTTTGGTTTCATGACCCTCATGATTTTCCACCACCAGATGCTGCTCGCCCTGCATGTCGGCCAGTGCGTGCGGCATACCCACATTCGGGAAAGCCGCATTGTTCCAGCCGGTCGGGCGATTGGCATCCACGTAGAAGCTACGCAGATATGTATACAACCAATCTGCACTGCGTGAGCGGGAAATCACGCTCAAATCGGGTGGCGCAACCCCATAAGCGAGCTTGGCCGAGTTGGCGTCCATCGCAGCCTGCATGGTCGATCCCACCTTCACATCTTCCGGCAGTTCAAGCTTGGCCTTGATCTCTTCGTCGGACATGCCGATGTCGTGCAAACGGTTGTAACGCATCGATGCCGCCGAATGGCAGGCAAGGCAGCGGGAAGTAAAGAGCTTGGCCCCACGTTGCAGGGACGCCTGATCTTCCAGGTTGACCGGCGCCTGATCGAGATGCACGGCGGCGCCGCTTGCCATGGCCACAGCCGGCGTCAGGAACAGCAGGGCAGCTGCAAAAAGTTTCTTGAATGTCTTCATTTCACGAACCTCTCTATCCTATTTGAACGTCACACGATCGGGTTCGGGCTTGCACTTGTCGATCTTGGTATACCACGGCATCAGGATGAAGAATGCGAAGTACACCACGGCAAGGATCCGGGAAATGATCGTGTAGGTGGGGGTTGCCGGCATCAGGCCAAGATATCCGAGGCCGACGAAGCTCACCACGAAAGCTGCGAGGAAGGCCTTGTAAATCGGGCCGCGATAACGAATCGACTTCACCTTGCCGCGATCCAGCCACGGCAGGAAGAAGAACGCTACCGTCGCAACACCCATGGCCACCACACCCGGGAACTGCGAACCGAACATCGGCGGCACCGCACGCAGGATGGCGTAATAGGGGGTGAAGTACCACACCGGCGCAATATGCTCAGGCGTCTTCATCGGATTGGCCGGCACGAAGTTGTTGTACTCCAGGAAATAGCCGCCCATATCCGGCGCGAAGAACACAATGGCGCAGAACACGATCAGGAAGCCCACGGCGCCCAGACCATCCTTGACAGTGTAGTAGGGGTGGAAGGGGATGCCGTCCAGCGGGATGCCGTTGGCATCCTTGTGCTTCTTGATTTCGACGCCGTCCGGGTTGTTGGAGCCCACTTCATGGAGCGCAACCAGGTGAGCCACCACGATCAGCACCAACACCAGGGGAATCGCGATCACGTGCAAGGCGAAGAAGCGGTTCAGAGTGATGTCGGAAACCACGAAGTCGCCCCGAATCAGGATCGCCAGATCCGGACCGATGAACGGCACGGAAGAGAACAGGTTCACGATCACCTGCGCGCCCCAGAAGGACATCTGGCCCCAGGGCAGCAGATAGCCCATGAAAGCCTCGCCCATCAGCGCCAGGTAAATGATCATGCCGATGATCCAGACCAGTTCGCGCGGCTTGCGGTAAGAGCCGTACATCATTCCGCGGAACATGTGCAGATAAATCACGACGAAGAACATCGAGGCGCCGGTCGAGTGGATGTAGCGAAGCAACCAGCCCCATTGCACATCGCGCATGATGTACTCAACCGAGGCAAACGCAAACAGCGCGTCCGGCTTGTAGTTCATGGTCAGGAAAATGCCGCTGAGAATCTGGATAACCAGTACCAGCAGCGCGAGGGAGCCGAAGAAATACCAGAAGTTGAAATTCTTCGGTGCGTAATATTCCGAAACGTGCGCCTTCCAGGTGCTAATCAGCGGAAAGCGGTCATCGATCCAGCCAACGAGTTTAGTAAGCAGATTCATTATGCGTTCCCCTTGCTATCGTCACCGATCAACAACCGTGTATCGCTCAGATATTTGTGCGGCGGAATGATCAGATTGGTCGGGGCCGGCACGCCCTTGAATACGCGCGCAGCCAGGTCAAAACGGGAACCGTGACAAGGACAGAACCAGCCGCCTGCCCAAGTGCTGCCCAAATCGGCAGGTGCCACTTCGGGGCGGAAGGTCGGAGAACAACCCAGGTGGGTACAAATACCCAGCACGACCAGAAACTCCGGCTTGATCGAGCGCGTCGGGTTGTTGCAGTACTCGGGCTGCTGCGGCACTTCGGATGCCGGATCGGCCAAATCTGCATCATGCTTGCCCAGCATCTCCAGCATTTCGGGACTGCGATGCACAATCCAGACCGGCTTGCCCTGCCATTCGACGCTAATCATCGTCCCCGGCGCAATGCCGCTCAAATCAACCTCGATCGGAGCGCCCGCCGCCTTGGCGCGTTCGCTTGGCATCAGGCTCAACACGAATGGTGCGCCGGCGCCCGCCGCAGCGACCCCTCCTGCCGCCGTCGTCGCGGCAATCAACAGTCGCCGCTTGCTGTGATCAACATTATCAGTCATGACCCTCATCCCTTTTGAATTAGAACATTTGCGCAACCATGAAGCCGGGCAAATTTTTTCCCGCTCTCACATTAGCTTACGGAGGACACTTCGACATCGCCGGATCGTTATATTGTTATTTTCGACCCGGCACAGGTTTGGCTCCCCAACTCAAACCCCATGCCAATCACGGAAGCCGAGGGCTCCCGCCACACTACGGAATCAATTGTTGCGCGCGCCCTGGGCCACCCACTTGCGCAAAGTCAGAATGTACTGACGATCCAGCGTCCCGGTCGAATTCAGGCCCATGGGCATTTTCAGACCCTTGTTGGTGCCCGTGAGCAACTTGGTGAAAGTGCTCACTTCGCTGTTACCCGGAATCACCACGGGGCCATACTTCGTACCCTTCATGAGACCGTCATACGAGGTCAGATCGAGACCGCTCTTGATGTAGCCCCTGCCCCCGGGCTGGTGGCAGCTGATGCAATGGTCATGCAGAATGGGCTGCACATCCTGCTTGAAACTGATTTCATCGTGGCCGAGCACCTTGAGTGCACCATCTTGTGGCTGGACAGACTCGCCCATCGCGGAAGCATTGAACGGCAACGCAGCAATCAGGGCCGCTCCCAGCAATGTCTTGTATTTCATACCTCTCCCCCAGATATCCGACATGTTCACAATCGCGCAGCAGATCGGCGCTGCCCCGGTAACGCCGCTTCAATCAAATCAGTTGACTTGAACAAGCTTCGCGATGTTACGCAACGCACTGTAAAAAGGCAAATAAGCAGATGCTAATTCACAGGCCAGCCGGGACGGCTTCAGGTTTACACCGGATTCGCCTGATCGAAAAACCGGTGCGCCAGGCCGAAATGGCCGGCCAGATGCTCGCCCAGCGCCTGAATGCCGTAACGCTCGGTCGCATGATGACCGGCGGCGATGAACACCACCCCGCTTTCTTCGGCCGCATGCACATTCTGTTCGGAAATTTCCCCGGTCAGGAACGCATCGACGCCCAGCGCAATCGCCTGCTCGAAATAGGACTGCGCACCGCCGCTGCACCAGGCCAGCTTGCGCAACGGCTTGTCCGGCGGCCCGACAAGCAGAGGCTGGCGCTGCAACACGCGCGCCACCCGATCGGCAAAAATCGAAGCGCTGCAGGGCTGCAACAACTCGCCGTGACAGGCAATGTTCTGCTCACCAAATCGCCCCCGCTCCGCCACGCCCAGCGAGACGCCGAGACGCGCGTTGTTCCCCAGCTCCGGATGCGCATCCAGAGGCAAGTGATAAGCCAGCAAACTCACCTCCTCGCTCAGCAACCGGGCGATGCGGTGCTTTTTGAGCCCCGTCAGCGTGGGATCTTCGTTGCGCCAGAAATAGCCGTGATGCACCAGGATGGCATCCGCGCCCCAGGCAATCGCGGCGTCCAGCACAAATTGCGACGCGCTGACTGCCGTCGCAATCCGGCGTATTTCCGGACGTCCCTCCACCTGCACGCCGTTCGGGCAATAATCCCGGAACAGGCCGGTTTGCAACAGGCTTGCGTTATAATCGCGCAGCGTTTCAAGCAGCATGCAATTCCCCTTAATTTCAAGACTGGCGATTGATCTTAACATGCGCAAACATTGGCTACTGTTTTCCCAGGCCGTCACCATCGCACTGGCTTTGTTGTTCATTGTCCACACGCTGAAACCGGAGCTGCTGCCCAGCGCCGCGCGCAGCGGCGTGGTCACACTGTATGAAAGCCTGCCACAAAGCGGCGGCACCCCAGCTGCCGGCGGCGGTTTCAGTGGCGCCGCGCAAAAAGCCATGCCCGCCGTGGTCAATGTATTTACCAGCACAATGATCAAGACGCCCGCGAGCCCCTTCATGGACGACCCGCGCTTCCGCTTCTTTTTCGGCGACCCGAACGAGACCGAACCGCAAAGCAATTCCAGCCTGGGCTCCGGTGTCATCGTCAGCCCGGATGGCTACATCCTGACCAACCATCATGTGGTCGAAGCCGCCGACCAGATTGAAGTCGCACTCGCCGACGGCCGCAAAACCAAAGCTCACGTTATCGGCTCCGATCCGGAAACCGATCTCGCCGTGATCAAGATCGAACTCGCGGGAGCGCTGCCGGCCATCACCTTCGGCCATCCCGAACAAGCCCACGTCGGCGATGTCGTTCTGGCCATCGGCAATCCCTTCGGCGTCGGGCAAACCGTCACCATGGGCATCATCAGCGCGCTCAAGCGCAATCATCTGGGACTGAACACCTTCGAGAATTTCATCCAGACCGACGCGCCCATCAACCCGGGTAATTCCGGCGGTGCGCTCGTGGATAACAACGGCAATCTGCTGGGCATCAACAGCGCGATTTATTCACCGAATGGCGGCTCGCTGGGCATCGGTTTTGCGATTCCCGCCAACATCGCCAAGCAGACCATGGAGCAGATCATTCAGCACGGCTCGGTGACCCGGGGCTGGATCGGCACCGGAGTGCAGGAGCTCACCCCGGAACTGGCCGAATCCTTCGGACTGGACAACAACCCGCAAGGCGTCCTGATCACCGAAGTCATCCGCAACAGCCCGGCGGAGCAAGCCGGCGTGCGCGCGGGCGACATTCTGGTTTCGGTCAATGACACCGGGATTCACAACTGGAATGAAATGCTGGAGACGGTGGCCGCACTCCCCCCCGGCAAAGTCGCACACCTGACACTGGTGCGCGATGGCAAGCCAGTCAGCCTGCCGGTAAAAATCGGCAAACGCCCACTGCCCCAGACGCGCTAGGCTCGGGCTGAGCCGGACTTCTTCAGCCAGGCCCCCACCACGATACCGGCCTCATAAAGCAGCCAGAGCGGCATCGCCAGCAGGAATTGCGAGACAACATCCGGCGGGGTGAAAACAGCCCCTGCCACGAAGGCCCCGACGATCACGTAAGGCCGTATCTCGCGCAACTTTTCGACCGAAACCAGGCCCATGCGCACCAGCACCACCACGGCCACGGGCACCTCGAATGTCACTCCGAAGGACACAAACATCCCGAGCACGAAGCTGAGATATTTGTCGATATCGGTCATGACTGCCACGCCTGCGGGCGCCGTGGCATTGATGAATCCGAACACCAGCGGGAACACCACAAAATAGGCAAAGGCCATGCCGCAGAAAAACAGCAGCGTGCTCGCCACCACCAGCGGCAGCACCAAACGCTTTTCGTGAACGTACAGACCGGGTGCGACAAAGCGCCACATCTGGTAAAGCACATACGGCAGCGCCAGCAAAAAAGCCGCCATCATCGCCACCTTGAGTGGCACGAAAAATGGCGTCGTCACGTCCGTCGCAATCATTTGCCCGCCCTGCGGCAATTTGGCCAGCATCGGCTGCGCCAGCCAGGCATACAATTCACCGGCCCAGGGCGCCAGACAAACAAAGGCGATCAGCACCGCCACCACCGCATGCAACAAGCGGGTGCGCAGCTCCACCAGATGGCTGATCAGATGTTGCGTACTCATTTGGAAGAGTTGTCCGGCGCGGAATCGGCCGGCGGGGCTTTCTTGTATTGCGCCTGCAACAATTGCTGCTGCAGCGTGCGGCCATCCTGCTCCAGCTGATGTCCGACTTCGTCGATCTGGCGCTGGAATTCCTCGCGCATCTTGCGCGCATCTTCCATGGCCATGTCGTTCATGACGTCATGCTTGACGTTCTGGGCATAGCGCTGCACCCGCCCCCAAAGATGTCCGGCAGTGCGCGCCACCTGGGGCAATCGCGCCGGCCCCACCACAATCAGCGCCACCAGCGCGATGACGACCAGCTCGGAAAACGCAACATCAAACATTGCGGTCTGACTTTTCCTTTACCTCGCCCTCGATGGTCCGGCCGGCCGGCTTGCCCGGCTCATCCTCGCGCATACCTTCCTTGAAGCCTTTTACGGCGCCGCCCAGATCGCTGCCGATATTGCGCAATTTCTTGGTGCCGAAAATCAGCACCACGACCAGCAGCACAATCAACCAATGCCAGATACTGAATGAACCCATGCGTCACTCTCCCGTCGTTCAACCGCGCTTGACCATAGGCGGAATGTTACCTCCGCCGATGACATGTACATGCAAATGAAACACTTCCTGCCCGCCGCCCTTGCCGCTGTTGATGACCGTGCGGAAACCGTTTTCCAAGCCCTGTTCGCGCGCCAGTTTGGGCGCCAGCAACAGCATCTTGCCCAGCAACGCGGCGTGCGTTTCTTCCGCTTCCAGCAGGGACGCCAGATGCTGTTTCGGAATCAGCATGAAATGCACGGGCGCGACCGGATTGATGTCGTGAAACGCAAAGACATCCTCATCCTCGTACACCTTGCGACTGGGAATCTCGCCGCGCGCAATCCGGCAAAAAATGCAACTCTCGCTCATTTCCGGCTCGCCTTTTCCGTGATACCCGACACGCCCTCACGGCGCGCCAGCTCCTGCAGCACCGCCTCGGCCGACAGCCCCTTGTGCGCCAGCAGCACCATGCAGTGAAACCACAGATCCGCCACCTCATACACCAGATGCGCCGAATCCCCGTCCTTGGCCGCCAGCAACACCTCGCCAGCCTCCTCGATCACTTTTTTCAGGATCGCATCATCGCCCTTGGCATACAGCTTGGCGATATAGGAAGAATCCGGCGCCGCCGCTTTGCGCGCCTCCAGGATTTCGGTCAATCGCTGCAAAATGTCGTCGTTCATTTTTTACCCTTCCCGCTTGGCGGGAAAAATCACTTCTTATATATCTCGTCCGGATTTTTCAGCACGGCGTCCGTCGCCACCCATTCGCCTTGTTCGAGCTTGCTGTAGAAACAGCTTTCGCGCCCGGTATGGCAGGCAATGCCGCCCTGCTGCTCCACTTGCAGCAAAATCACGTCGGCATCGCAATCGAGCCGGATCTCCCGTACTTTCTGCACATGGCCGGATTCTTCGCCCTTGTGCCACAGCTTTTTGCGCGAACGCGACCAGTATATCGCCTCGCCCGATGCCGCCGTCAGCCGCAGCGCCTCGCGATCCATCCACGCCACCATCAGCACGCGGCCACTCGCTGCGTCCTGCGCGATGGCCGGCACCAGACCGTCTTCAGACCAGTTAACCTTGTTCAGCCAGGCAGCCGTCATAAAACCCTCCTTGCAGCTACTGCGCTTGGTGATACGTTGTCGAAACTCGCCTCGAAATCCTCATGTATTTGCGCATACACTCCGGTTTCTCGCCAAGTTTCTTCTAGTCTCACCTGCGCTCGTGACGCCGCAAGGATGGTTTTCACAGTCGCACCTCTATGCCTTGGGTCGCCATGAATTCCTTCGCCTGCTGCACGGTGTATTCGCCGAAGTGAAAAATGCTCGCGGCCAGCACCGCATCCGCGCCGCCCAGCGTCACGCCGTCGGCCAGATGCTGGAGGTTGCCCACGCCGCCACTGGCGATGACCGGAATTTCCAGCGCATCGGTCACGGCCCGGGTCAGCGCCAGATCGAAGCCCTGCTTCTGCCCGTCCTGATCCATGCTGGTCAGCAGGATTTCGCCCGCGCCCAGCGCCTGCATTTTCAGCGCCCATTGCACCGCATCCAGCCCGGTCGGTTTGCGCCCGCCATGGGTAAAGACTTCCCACTTGCCCGGCCCGGTCTGCTTGGCGTCGATCGCTACCACGATGCACTGCGAACCGTAACGCCCGGCTGCATCCGCCACCAGCTGCGGATTCAGCACCGCCGACGTATTGATACTGACCTTGTCCGCACCCGCGTTGAGCAGATTGCGCACGTCCTGCACCTCGCGCACGCCGCCGCCCACGGTCAGCGGAATGAAGACCTGCGAGGCGACCGCCTCGATGATGTGGAAGATGATGCTGCGGTCGTCGGAACTCGCGGTGATGTCGAGAAACGTGAGCTCGTCCGCGCCCTGGTCATCGTAGCGTTTGGCGATTTCCACCGGATCGCCGGCATCGCGCAGCTCGACAAAACTCACGCCCTTGACGACCCGCCCGGCGGTGACATCCAGACACGGAATGATGCGTTTCGCCAGCACGTCAGGCCTTTAGCCCCAACTCGTCGGCGAGCGCCTGCGCCGCACGGAAATCCAGCGTGCCTTCGTAAATCGCCCGGCCGGTAATCGCGCCTATCACGCCTTCCCGCTCGACCGCGCAGAGACTGCGCACATCATCGAGATTGGTAATGCCGCCGCTGGCGATCACCGGCGTGTGCAGCGGGCGCGCCAGATCGACCGTCGCCTCGATATTCACGCCGCTCAACATGCCGTCGCGGCCGATGTCGGTGTAAATGATGGCCTCGACGCCGTAGCCCTCGAAGCGCTGCGCGAGATCGGCGACATCATGCCCGGTCAGTTTCGACCAGCCGTCCACCGCCACCTTGCCGCCCTTGGCATCCAGCCCCACCATGATGTGGCCGGGAAACGCATCGCACGCCTCGTGCAGGAAACCCGGCACCTTGACCGCCGCCGTGCCGACGATGATGTAGCTCACGCCGAGATCGAGGTAGCGCTCGATGGTTTCCAGATCGCGGATGCCGCCGCCGAGCTGCACCGGCACATCGTCGCCGACCGCCGCGACAATCGCCCGCACCGCATCCTCGTTTTTCGGCTTGCCCGCAAACGCGCCGTTCAAGTCCACCAGATGCAGGCGGCGTGCGCCCTGCGCCAGCCAGTGCCGCGCCATCGCAGCGGGATCCTCGGAAAATACCGTGGCGTCTTCCATCAGCCCCTGGCGCAAACGCACGCAGTGGCCGCCCTTCAAATCAATCGCGGGAATAATCAGCATGACACTCTCGTTTCAGTTACCCCTCAGACAGGGTTCCAGTTCACAAAATTCTGCAACAGGCGCAGGCCGTCCTGCGCGCTTTTTTCCGGGTGGAATTGCACGGCGAACAAATTGCCGCGCGCCACCGCACAGACGAAGGGCTGCGGATAATCGCTCGTCCCCTGCACCAGCGCGGCATCGCGCGGCTGCACGTAATAGCTGTGCACATAATAAAACCGCGCGCCCTGCGCAATGCCCGCCCACAGGGGATGCTCGCCATGCTGCACCCGGTTCCAGCCCATGTGCGGCACTTTCAGCTTGCGCCCTTGCGCGTCGTGCAGGTCATGCGCGAAACGCACCACCTCGCCGGGCAGTACGCCCAAGCCACGCACATCGCCCTCGGCGCTATGCTCGAACAACATTTGCAGGCCGATGCAAATTCCCAGAAACGGTTTGCTGCGCGCCGCTTCCAGCACAGCTAGCCGCAAGCCCCGCAGCTCCATTTCACGCATGCAATCCGGCATCGCGCCCTGACCGGGAAACACCACGCGACTGGCGGCCGCAATCACGGCCGGATCATCGGAAACCGCAATGTTTTTTTCGGGCGCCACCTTGCGCAAGGCCTGTTCGACCGAGCGCAGATTGCCCATCCCGTAATCGACGACGGCGATATCCACCATGGCGGCTAGAGCGAGCCTTTCGTGGAAGGCATCACGCCCGCCATGCGCGGGTCGAGCTCCAGCGCCATGCGCAGCGCGCGGCCGAACGCCTTGAAAATCGTCTCGGCCTGATGGTGCGCATTGTTGCCCGCCAGATTATCGATGTGCAGCGTCACCAAAGCGTGATTCACGAAGCCCTGGAAAAACTCGTTGATCAGGTCCACCTCGAAATCGCCGATACTGCCGCGCACGAATTCGCAGTTGAACACCAGCCCCGGCCGCCCGGAAATATCCAGCACCACGCGCGACAGCGCCTCGTCCAGCGGCACGTAGGCGTGGCCGTAGCGGCGCAAGCCCTTCTTGTCGCCCACCGCCTGGTTGAAAGCCTGCCCCAGCGTGATGCCGATGTCTTCCACCGTGTGGTGCGCGTCGATATGCAAATCGCCCTGGGCGAGTATCGTCATGTCGAGCAGCCCGTGCCGCGCGATCTGATCCAGCATGTGCTCGAGGAACGGCAAGCCAGTATCGAATTTGGCCTGCCCGGAACCGTCGAGCGCCAATTCGACGCTGATTCGGGTTTCCAGCGTGTTGCGTGAAACTTGTGCACTGCGCATGATTTTTTCCTATGCGAGTTGATTGAGAGTGTCCTGCAAAGCCGGCATAAAAGCAGCGTTTTGGTTACGACATAACCTGAAGGTTAGTCTCCACCGAAACTCGCTATTCATGATCCAGGCTTTCCTTCAATGCGTTCATGAATCGCTCGTTTTCCTGCGGCGAACCGACCGTCACCCGCAGGCAATCGCACAACATCGGATGGCCGCCGTTCAGATTCTTGATCAGCACCCCGCGCTGCTTCAGCCCTTCGAACACCGCCGTCGCGTTCGCCACGCGGAACAGCAGGAAATTCGCCTCACTGGCAAACACCTCGACGCCCGCCACTGCCGCCAGCGCCGCCTGCAAAACCGTGCGATCCGCGCGGATCTGCGCCGCCTGCGCGAGCAAAACCTCGTGATGCTCCAGCAACTTTTTCGCCACCACTTGCGGCAAAACGCCGACATTATACGGCAAGCGCAGTTTTTCCAGCTCATTCAACCAGGCCGGCTGGCCGGCCAGAAAACCCAGCCGCAGCCCGGCCATGCCAAGCTTGGAAAACGTGCGCATCACCAGCAGATTGGGATACTCCGCCAGCAGCGGAATGAAGCTGTCGCTCGCAAACGCGTAATACGCCTCATCCACCACCACCAGCCCCGGCGCAGCCTCGATAATCCGGCGGATCGCCGCCGCATCGAACAAATTGCCGGTCGGATTATTGGGATACGCCAGGAACACCAGCGCCGGCTGTTCACGCGCGATTGCCGCGAGCGTCGCAGTGCAATCGAGGGAAAAATCCGGTTTCAGCGGCACGCCGACATAGCGCATGCCCGTAAACGCCGCGATCATCTTGTACATCACGAACGACGGCTCCACGCCCAGCAACACGGCGCCCGGCTTGTTCAGCGCCAGCGCCAGCAACTGGATCAGCTCGTCCGAACCATTGCCGAGCAAAATTTCCATCTGCCCAGGCAAGTCCGTCACCGCACGGATTTTGGCTTTCAGCGACGCTGCTGACGGATCGGGATAACGGTTAATCGCCGCCTGCGCCACGGCGGCCGCAATTTCGGCGCTCAGCGACTCGGGCACGGGATAAGGATTCTCCATCGCATCCAGCTTGATGAAGCCCGCGCTGGGCGGCACATGGTAGGCGTGCAACTCAATGATTTCGCGGCGAATCAGCGCCTGCGCAAGCGATGAAGCAGAAACGGAAGACATGGCAAATCTTGAACTTTGAACTCGGGCGATAACGGCGCGGAGGGTACCACAACCATCCGGCGCTGTGGCAAATCTGGACTGGATCCGCAAGGAAAAGCCGCTTCTCCTTTAGCTGACGGATTTCAGGCTGAAAAATGTCTATGGATGCACTGAGTTATTCCCATGCGGGGTCTCATCAAAAGCACGCGCAATCGCCTGCACGATAGCCCCCCAAACCTCGGGGTCGGCAAGCAATGGTATTTCTTTACTCAGCGCATTCGACGGCTGCCCCTGATTAGCCTCTGCAGATCGAATGATTCGGTCGATCTGCACATCAGGCATTTCAACAATATCCTTGATCGCGCCCCTCGCCTGGGCATGGCTGCGGAGGTAGCACGACTCTTCGCGCATATCCTCCCGAATGGTGCGCTCCAACACATTGGCCAAATAGATGACATGTCGTGTCAAATCCATGTAACGCCAGGTTGGACGTGCAATGTCATCGCCAAGGGAAACGAAGTTCGATCGGATGCCGTCCGGATAGCTGGTCTGAATCGGCGCAAACTCATAATGCCCGGCCAGAATCCCCATCAATGGGTGAGAAAAGCTATCCAGGATGCGGTCATAGGCACGACGCTCCGCCAAGTCACTCGTAATCAAGGACGAAACCGGCAGGATCATCGGCTCCTTGACCACCCCATCACGACGCAAGATGTCGTTGATTAGAAAGCGATGCACCCGCCCGTTGCCATCGGCCAGCGGGTGGATGTACACAAAACCAAAGGCCGCCACGGCGCTGCGCATCACCGCAGATTGCCCTTGAGTGCGCTCCAGAAAAGCACTCAGCCCCTCCAGCATGGCGTGCATGTCTTCCGACGGCGGGGCAACGTAATGCACCACTTCCTGATAGCGGACGACCTCACCCACAAACACTGGCGACTGGCGAATACCAAACCGCTGCAGCGTGGTGCGCTTACCCAGGATTTCGGACTGCAACTGCGCCAGCGATGGCTGATCAAGCGGCAATGCGCCCTGGCCCGTTCGGCGCGCCAACACATCGGCAAAACGCTGGATGCGCTCGGATTGATCGACCTCACCCTCGATCGCAAAACTCGACTTGCTCTCACGCAAGGTCATCCACACCGCCGAGCGCATCAACACGTCTTCCCCGAACTCCAGCGACAGATCGTTCAGCAGGCGCTGAACATCCACCGCAACAGCCTGGTCGAAATCACGGGTCTTGCAGATGATCGGGCAAAAGGCCGGCGTCCCGGGCAAATTGTCCCGCACGCGCCAGCGGCGGCAAGGCAGCGACAGACCTGGCGAAGCCGCAACCAGCTTTCCGTCATCCAGCACATCGACATAACCACCCGACGGCGTGGCGTGAATGGCGAGCTTGCGCCCGGTGATCCACTCGAACAGAAAGCCGGATCGCCTCGCATATTGGCCGCCGGGTTCATCATCAATCCAGGCCACCAACTCTGCCGGCTCGATCTTGCCGAATAACCGCGACAGCAACTCCAGATGCGGAACCTCGTGCTTGAGGTGGAAAGTCAAGTGGCCACGCAAGCTCGCACCGGGGCGCATGCTTTCCACAAAGGTCTCGGTCGTGACGCCCTCGACCACTTGGGTTGTGCGACGTCCGCCGATGCAGCTGCGCACCGGCAGCGACATAACCGGCTCGATGCCGTAATGCGCCGCCAGCCATGCTCCACCCACAAAGTTTTGAGTCTCCATGGCGCAATTATGCTCAAAAATGCAATCTATCGCAAAAAAATGCGCATGAATCGAAATTTTCGCTCAAAAACACAATCACAGGCGCAACGAGACTGATGCTTACGGTAATTGCGATCGGGCAAGTAAAGGGGAAACCGCCGCACCCTTGGGAAGTTCACCCCGGATAATCTCCAGCGTCTGAATATTGATGATCGCCTCCGAGCCAGCATACTCGGCGTGAAAATGTGGTGGCGCATGATCGTTCCAATACATCCTGATCAGAATCCCGTAGAAAACCGAAATCGTCGGCATCTCGTACGCCCCTCGCGTCGGCTTAGAACTTTTTCGGTAGCCCGGCCTGTTTCAGCACGGCATTCGCAGTATGTCTGGACTTGATCTTTCCATCCACCGGGAAGCGGATCATTGTCAGAGGGCTGAACCAGATTTCATGATCGCCCTTTCCTTGTCTTTCGAACCGGCATCCCGCCTGCAGTAGCAGCGCTTTCAGTTGCGCGGTGTAGCTCTCCATCAGGCGGCTTGGCGATATGCCACTTCAAAGCGGCGGGTGAACAACTCAAAAGGTACCGCACCGCCATCGGGATAGCCATTAGCCTCAAGCAGCTCCGGAATCAGAACATGTAGCTTGGCAAGCAAAGTCTCCGAGGTTTCAGCCTCCGCAACCAATCCCGGCACATCATCGCTGGTCGCGACCCAAACATTCGCTTCCTCGTCCCATTCGGCCCGAACAAATAATGCTTTCATAGCGTCCTCCTTTTTTCTACGTGCGCAGTGTAGCAAATCCGCAAATACCCCACGCAAAAAACAAGGGAGACCGAAGTCTCCCTTTGCATTACTGTCGCCCTATCAACAGCGCACACACGACTAGCCTTTGCGGGCACAACCCAAGCAGGGACAACCGTTATGCATGATGCTGTTGCATGTGGTCTGATTTTTTGTGGCTGCTCACAAACGACGCCCAGAGCAAAGCGACAAGCCCAAATATAAGCACAGCCCCCATCCCCATCAAGGCAGCAATTTCCAGCGTCATGTTAATCCTCCATTGCAAGAAGTAACGTGGCGATAATCTGACAAGCAATCCACCACAAAAAGGCTCCAAACAGCACAAGAGGAGCATTGATCGAATAGCCCAACACACCGAGCGCAATCCCGCCGAACGTTGAAACCTTTTTCAGCTCATCAGCAATGGACTTGCGAACTTCACGGTTAAATCGGAATTTCATGTGAGCCAGTCTAGCAAAAGAATAGGGGAACACCAAGCGCAAAAAAGGGAGACCGAAATCTCCCTTGTTGAAACTATCGTGTGATGGGCATGCACTACACCCAAGACCGAAGCAATCTCTCAATGCTTGAAGACCTTTTTCAAAATCAGCTTAGGCAAAAATGCCGACTGGGCTTTCCGTGCATTTTCCCGCGCTTGTCTGATTTCCTGCCCGGCATCACGAAGTGCGTAAACCAGTGCTTGCGCTTGCCGTTCGCTCATGCCGGAACTAACGAAAGCTTTATAGTGTTTGAGCGTGTCGTACATGATATGGACTAAAAATACTGCTTTGCAAAATTGGCGATCGCTAACGCCAACACAACAGCCAGCATCCACTGCAGGAGTGCCAGCTTTCCATTTAGCTCCGTTCTTGTCTCACCAAGCTCGTGCCGCAATTCTGAAACATCTTGCCTGGTAGCGAGTTCGGATTCTGATAGCGCATCTTGCAATGCCTGCGCTTCCGCCTCCGCCTGGGACGCAGGGATGCCTGCCGTTTCCAACCTTTTGGCAAATTTCAATGTATCGAACGTAACGGGGCTCATGACCACCTCCCGCAATTTCAAGTCGGCGCAGCTTAACAGAAAACGCAAAAAACAAGGGAGACCGAAGTCTCCCTTGTACACATCAACTACTGCAATCGGCTTTCTTAAACAGGCACGCCTGTCATCAGATGGCCCGGTTGCATTTCATCAGCTATCCAATTACCAACCCATGGACAGGATGAAAGTAGTCAGGCTGTTGCCCGTGCCGGCACCACGCAGGGCATTCTGACCCGCATAGAGTGCAGCGGCAGCTGCGTTAGCTGCGTCATACACAGAACCGGAAGACTTGGTGTAAGCCAAGCCCAGCTTCACGTTTTGACGCAGTTTGTAACGCAGACCCAAGGTGTAGGAATTGTCTGTCATGTTGCCACCGGCAGCATCAGCAAAACCCGAATTGGAACGGGTCATACCCAGTTGAACGCCCAAGGTGCCCGGCATAACCCACAGGTCGCCCAGGATACCGAAGTGCGATGCACGCAGTGTACCTGCGTTGAAACTGTTAAGCGGGCCAGCAACGGCAGCGGCAGGCGCCCAACCATAGCTACCATACACACCCAGCGGCATGCCGGCAACTTCGCCCTGGCCCTGGAAGTCGATGACGGTCGCCTTGTCGTCCGTAGCTGCAACACCTACGCCAGCAACTTGAACGCCACGGCTAGCATTGCCGCTCCAGTTCTGGATACCTACGCCCAGATCCCACGCACCCACGGTCGGGGTCAATGCTGCGCGGATGTAGGTGCCGCCCAAAGATGTTGCAGTAGCCGCACCACCATTGCTCACGTTGAAGCCCGCAGCATACGGTGTGTAAGTCACATGGAACAGATCAGCTGCGTAGCCCACCGTTACACCGCTTGCTGCAGCATTGGTACCCAGCTTCATGGCGGCGGAGTAGCCACCACCGTTTTCGGTCACGCGGCCAGCGGCATTGGAACCGGTAGCGAACGTGTCATAACCGAAGCCAGCGCCCAAACCATTCACGGTGAAAGGCACAACCATCAGCTTGCCGTCAGCCACGTCAAACACGAACGGCGTCTTCAGACCTTGGAAGCCTGCTGCAGACGGGTTCGTGCCAGCACCCAGACCCAGAGCCACTTCGGTGTACGCACCGATGTTCTCGGATACACGACCGGCCAGGAACAAGGCAAACTCGTCAGGCACATCCAAGCGTCCGGTATTGGTACCACCGGCTGCGCCGTTGGTCTTGATGTAACGGGACTGCAGGTAAACACCCGCATTCAGGGTTGCCGGCAGAGACAGACCATGCTCGCCTTCAACTTTGTCCTGGGCGCCCATCATGGTGTAGCCGCCGGTCTTGAATGCCTTACCGAAGCCGGTCAGGGCAGGGTAAGATTGGAAGTGACAGGCTGCACATGCCATGCCGGTTTGACGGGCAAACGCGGGAAGAGCAGATGCTTCCGGAGCCATTGCAGTTGCAGCAACTGCAGCAGCCAGTGTGAGAACAATCTTCTTCATTGTGATTTCCTCTTGGTTATTAAAGTTAGTTAACGTTAATTTACTTTTCAGTGACCTAGGGCGGTTGCCCTTTTCACTGGGGCGCACTTTATTCAAACCAGATCAGCCATGTCAAAAATATATTCACCGTATGTTGCATTTTTACAACACCCCCCCAAGGAGGCGCTGAAGTTCTTTATGCAGCGGGGCCAAGAAGGTTTCATAAGAACGCCAGCGCTCAACAGAGGTCTTGTAAATGGGTTGCCTGACCTGAGCAAGGCTGGCGGTTCGAACAGTGCGTTGATTGCGGTGAAAGTTCAGACAACTGCCGTCCCATTCCAACCCACAATATTGCAGCAAACGGCGCGCCTGCCCTTCGGTATCCGCCACGACGTCCTCGTACCGCACCTCGATAAAAGCGTCCGGCAAGACTTTTTTCCAGTGCGCCATGAGGCGGTGGTAGTCCGCATAGTACTGCCCCAGTTCGGCTAAATCATACGAATATTCCATGCCCGCCCTGAACAACTGGGTAAAACATGACACGCAGTTGTCAACCGGATTGCGGACGACATGAATGATCTTCGCGCCGGGCAACATCAGGTGAATGGCGCCGAGCGCCATGAAATTCATGGGCATTTTGTCCGTCGCTCGCATAACCCGGGGCGAAAAATCACCGAGCCGCTTCAAATAGTCGCCCCCCAGGTCAGCCAGCGATTGAGGGGACAGGTTTTGCAAATGTGCCGGCAACCACCATGGATCGCCCAGCCCTTGCGAAAGCGTGTCATAGACATACCCCAGTTCACCCCCGCCATGAACTTGCGGATGACTGGAGAGTATTTGCTCAACCAGCGTGGTGCCCGAGCGCGGCATACCGAGTATGAATATCGGAAGACCGGAGGCATCTCCTTGTCCGCCCGCCTCACGGACAAACTGCTCATCGAAGCGGTGGATGATGTTGGAGACCTGCTCGGAGGTTGCGGCGGAATCGTATTCAAGCTTGGCGCGCTTGATCCGGCATCCTTCCTGAAAGTAAGGAAAGGCGCGGTCAAAATCCTTCAGGGCCTGATAACCCAAACCGAGTGAAAAACTCAGGGTAATTTTGTCCTGATCATTGAGCACTCTGCCACCGCTTTTAATGGCGCGCTCAACTTCAGCGAGCGTTTCTATTTGTTTTGAAGCCCCCGCCCCATCAAGCATGATCAAGCCCGAGCAAACATCAATATTGCCCGGGGAAATCTCAAAGGCCTTCAGATAATGAGCTCGGGCGCCTTCCAGGTCACCCTGCTCAAATAGGCACCATCCCAGCTTGCCCAGACCATCAACCGAGTCAGGACTGAGTTCGAGAACTTTTCGGAAGCATGCCTCCGCCTGATCCGTTTTCCCCGAGGCAAAAAACAGCTCGCCCAGCATGTAATGAGCACTGATCAAATTGGGGTTAATCACCAAAGCGGCATGAAAACAGGCTTGTGCTGCGGCAATGTCATTTTTTGCCATCTCAACCAGCCCCATCCCGTAACGGGACATGGCATGCGAAGGATTAATTTCAAGCGCTTTTTTTAATGCCTTTTCCGCATCCGCAATACGCCCTTGGGACATCAGCACGAGATTCAGGTTGTAGAGCGCATCAACATGCAAGGGATTGAGTTTGATGGCTTTTAAAAAGCTGACTTCCGCCTCCTCGACACGGTCTTTTGCAATCAAGACCACCCCAATTCGGTTATGCAACTCCGGGTCATCGGGAGAAAGTATGGCGGCCTGTCTTAGTGGGGCCAACGCCTCTTTACCCTGCACCATGAGGCACAATCCCAAAAGCTTCCATGCCGTTTTTTCATTTGGATAACGTTTTGTCACCCTTTGGGCAAGCTGCTCCGCCTGTGCAATCCGTCCTGAATGAAAAAGCGAATAAATCTCCTGAATTTCAACTGCTGGAGAAAAATTCTGCCCCCCCATTATGTTCGGCATTTTGTAGGCCGCAGATTGGGCCGCACAGCAATTTTTGTATTTTTTACCACTACCACACGGACACAGGTCGTTTCTGCCAAGCTTCATGTTGCATCCTCTGTTTCGATTCATGGATGTGGATTCTACCGCATTGGTTTGCCATTTTTGGCTTGCATTGGTTGATACGCCGCCACACTTGCATAATGAAAGAGGGGTCGCAGGTGGCAAGTTTTTATAAAATCCCCTACCTGCTATTTTTCCGGCATCAAATTCCAATGGCACATATGACTAAAGTATCTAGTCAGTTTTGACTAGGCTTTTCGGCCTATTGTTCTTTTGCGGACGACTCGTATAACGAAACCTCCATTCGTCAGGGAGGTCATCATGAAACGTCAGCAAACGGGGTTCACGCTTATCGAAATTGCGATTGTGCTGGTTATCATCGGGCTGCTGCTCGGCGGCGTACTGAAGGGGCAGGCGCTGATTGACAGCGCGAAGGTGAAAAAGCTGGCCGAGGATTTCCGCAATGTGCCGGTGTTCGTGTTCAGTTATCAGGACAAGTTCCGGGCGCTGCCGGGCGATGACACCAGCGTAGCCACACATCTGAGCGGCGCCACGGCGGCGACCACGCCAGCCAGCAGTCAGGGCAACGGCGCCATCAATGGCAACTGGAACAGCGGCACCGCCACGGATGAGTCCTTTCTTTTCTGGCAGCATGTCCGCCTGGCCGGGCTGACGCAGGGCGCGACGAGTACAGCCGCGACAAACTATCTGCCGAAAAATACGCTGGGCGGCGCGTTGGGGATTTCCGCCGCCACGCCGATCACCGGGCTTAAAGGCGCGCACTTTATCTGTTCGGATGCCATTCCCGGCAAGTTTGCGACCGAGCTGGATGTTGCGCTGGATGACGGCAATACGTCTACCGGCGGGATGATGACGGCCGCGCTCGGCACGGGTGGTGCGGCCATCGCCGCGCCGGTTGCCGAAACCACTTATCTGGTCTGCATGGGCTTTTGAGGCGCCGCGCGCGTTTTTCAGGGAGCGAATCATGCACACATCACTCACGCCCGCGCACCCCGGCGAAATTTTGCGCACCCGGTTTCCAATCGGCATGACGGTTACCGACGCGGCGCAGTCGCTGAAAATCTCCCGGGTGACGCTTTCCAAGGTTTTGAACGCCCGCTGCAGCGTCACTGCCGGCATGGCGCTACGACTTGCCGCCTGGCTGGGAACTCCGCCGGATTTCTGGCTGGAGATGCAAATCCGCTGGGATTTGTGGCAGGCAAAACAGCAGGCCATCCCGAACATCCAGCCGCTTTCGGCTCGGGAATACGATGGGAGCCTCGAAAAACCGTAGCGGGCGGCCTGAGTGCAGGGCGCGCTTGACGTCTGTAACTCTACGCTATACGATTTGCCGTGATTAAATCTTTCCGACACAAAGGTCTTGAGGATTTCTTCCTGACAGGCAGCAAGGCAGGCATCCAGCCCAGCCACGAATCAAGGCTGCGACGTCAATTGGGGCGACTTAATGAATCAATCAATCCTTCTGACATGAATGTCCCCGGCTGGAAATTTCATTCGCTGACGGGAAATTTGGCTGGACATTACTCAGTGTGGGTGAATGGCAACTGGCGATTGACGTTTACTTTTGAAGGGATGAACGCCGTTCTGGTGGATTATCAGGATTATCACTGAGAGGAATTGGAGATGAGCAATATGCATAACCCGCCGCATCCCGGTGAAACCTTGCGGGACGATATTTTGCCGACACTGGGGCTAACGGTAACTGATGCTGCAAAACAGTTGGGCGTCACACGCGTCGCCTTGTCGCGCGTACTGAATGGCCGAGCGGCAATTTCACCCGAGATGGCGCTGCGAATCGAACAATGGCTGGGCGTGGAGAACGGCGGACGCGCTGATGTGTGGCTGGCCGAGCAGGCAAGTTACGATCTGTGGCAAGCCAGGAACCGGTTCACGCCGAATGTTCAACGCTGCGCAGGGATAGCTTGAGCGAAGGACTGTTATCTCATAGCAGAATTATTCGCCGCGCAGGCGTTTTTCTGCGGCTTCCAGCGTAAGCGGCTGGCCGAGCAGCACCAGCACGTCGCCCGGCTGCAAAATCATGTCGCCCGCCGGGTGGCTGCCTTCGACGTTGTGGCGGCGTACGGCGTTGACCTCGACGTTGAGTTCGTCCAGCTGCATCTCCTCCAGGCGCTTGCCAACCGCCGCGTCGTGTTCGCCCAGCATGACATTCTGAAAACGCGACTGCGTCCCTTCGGCAGGCTCATCCGGATGATTCATGCGCAGGTAGCCGCTGAACATGCTGTAGCGCCGGGCGCGCCGTTCCTGTATGCGCCGCACGACCCGGTTCAACGGCACGCCATAAAGCAGCAGCGCCTGCGAGGCAAGCATGACGCTGCCTTCAGTGACCTCGGCGACGACTTCCGCCGCGCCAGCCTGTTTGAGCGTGCCGATATGGGTGTCGTCCGCCGTCCGCACCACGACGGGTAAGTCCGGGCGCAATTCCTTGACGTGACGCAGGATCTTGAGCGCGGAAGGTTTGTCGTCGTACGTGATGACCAGCGTTTTGGCGCGCATCAGGCCGGCAGCCTGCAACACTTCGCGTTTGGCGGCATCGCCATAAACCACGCGCTCGCCGGTGGCGGCGGCTTGCCGCACATGACTGGAATCCAGATCCAGCGCGATGAAGCCAATGCCTTCCTCGGTGAGGAATTTGCCCAGCGCGCGCCCGCTGCGGCCATAGCCGCACACGATGATGTGCTGGTTGCTGGACATGCTGCTCACGGCAATCTGGTGCATCAGCATGGCGCGATTCATCCATTCGTCGGGCGACACCCGGCGCACGATGATCTCGGCATGCTGGATCAGGAACGGCGCGATGAGCATGGAAATCAGCATGGCGGCGAGCACGTTTTGCATCACGTCGTGCGGCAGCACCTGCACTTCGCCCGCGAGTGTCAGCAGCACGAAGCCGAATTCGCCGGCCTGCGCCAGCCCCAGCCCGGTGCGCAGCGAGGCGCCCCACTCACCCGCAAACACCCGCGCCAGCAGCGCGACGACGGTGGCTTTGAAGGGCACCAGAATCAGCAACAGCAGCAGGATCCAGCTCCAGCCGGCCGCCACTGTACGCAGATCGAGCATCATGCCGATGGTGACGAAGAACAGCCCCAGCAGCACATCGCGGAACGGGCGGATATCCTCTTCCACCTGGTAGCGGTATTCCGTTTCGGAAATCAGCATGCCGGCGACAAAAGCGCCGAGGGCGAGCGACAACCCTGAAAGCTCGGTAAGCCAGGCCATGCCGAGCGTAAACAGCAGTACGTTGAGCATGAACAGTTCGGAAGATTTCTGCCCCGCCACCAGATGAAACCACGGCCGCAACAAGCGCTGACCGAACAACAGCAGGGCCGCCAGCACGGCGGCCGCCTTGAGCATGGCGAGGCTCAGCGTAACGCCCAGGTTGCCTTCGTTGTTCGCCAGCGCGGGAATCAGAATAATGAACGGCACAACGGCCAAATCCTGGAAAAGCAACACGCCCATGATTTTCTGGCCATGCGGCGCGTTCAGTTCGGCGCGCTCCACCAGCATTTTGCTGACGATGGCCGTGGATGACATGGCGAGCACGCCGCCCAGCACCAGGCCGGCGCGCCAATCGATTTCGAAAAACAGCGACGACAACATCACCAGCAGCATGGTGGCGACGACCTGCGCAGTGCCCAGCCCAAACACCAGGCGCTGCATGGCGCGCAAACGGGCCAGACTGAATTCCAGACCGATACTGAACATCAGGAAGACCACACCGAATTCGGCGAGATGGCGGGTTTCGGGCGCATCCGGAATCCAGCCCAGCGCATGCGGCCCAATGATAATGCCGACCAGCAAATAGCCGAGCATCGCCGGCAGCTGCAGCACGCGGAACAAGACCACGACGCCGACCGCAACAGCGAGCAAGATCAGGATCAAATGCAGGGAAGAACCGTCCATGCACCGATGATGCCTGAACTTGTGCGGTTTGCAAAATTCCCGGCGCCAGCGTTGGCGCAGACAGCGATGCGAGGCTTCCGATATAATCGCCGCCACCATGAGCAAACACCTGACTGCTGCACCGCGCGCGCTGGATCTGGGCCGCGAGGTGCTGAATATCGAAGCCGCCGCCGTGCATGCGCTGGCGCAACGCCTGGATGAAAATTTCCTGCACGCGCTGAATCTGATTCTCAGCTGCGAAGGCCGCGTCATCGTCAGCGGCATGGGCAAATCCGGCCACATTGCGCGCAAGATTGCGGCCACCATGTCCAGCACCGGCACCCCCGCGTATTTCGTTCATCCCGGCGAGGCCAGCCACGGCGACCTCGGCATGATTACCAGCGAGGATGTCTTCATCGCGCTGTCCTATTCCGGCGAAAGCGACGAGCTGATGGCCATCGCGCCAGTCATCAAACGCCAGGGCGCGAAACTCATCAGTCTGACCGGCAACGCGGCTTCCCGTCTGGCGCAAGTCGCCGATGTGCATCTCGACGGCCATGTGGACAAGGAGGCCTGCCCGATGGGTCTGGCGCCGACCGCCAGCACCACCGCTGCGCTCGCACTCGGCGATGCGCTTGCCGTTGCGCTGCTCGACGCCAAGGGTTTCGGCAAGGACGATTTTGCGCGCTCGCACCCGGGCGGCAGCCTGGGTCGCCGCTTGCTGACCCATGTGCGCGACATCATGCGCAGCGGCGAACGGGTTCCCAGCGTTGCGGAACAAGCCAGCCTGAGCGAGGCAATTCTGGAAATTTCGAAAAAAGGCGTGGGCATGACCGCCATCGTGGATGCGGAAGCGCGGGTGATCGGCATTTACACCGACGGCGACCTGCGCCGCACGCTGGCGAAAAAGCTGGACTTTTCCACGACGCCGGTGCGCGAAGTCATGTCGCCCAACCCGCGCTGCATCGGCCCCGACGCGCTGGCCGCCGAAGCCGTGCAGGTCATGGAAGAATTCAACATCAACCAGATGCTGGTGGTGGATGCCGAACAGCGGCTGGTCGGCGCGCTGAACATGCACGATCTGTTGCACGCCAAAGTGATTTGAGGAATCAAGATGCCTGCTGAACGCGCCCGCAAAATTCGCCTGATTGCCTTCGACATCGACGGCGTGATGACCGACGGCGGCTTGTTTTTGTCTGATTCCGGCGACGAATTCAAGCGTTTCAATTCGCTCGATGGCCACGGCATCAAGATGCTGCGCGCCAGCGGCGTGGAATGCGCCATCATCACGGGCCGGGTTTCACGCTGCGTGGAATTGCGCGCCCGCAACCTCGGCATCCCGCACGTCTATCAGGGCATAGAGCACAAACTGGAAGCCATGGCCGGTCTGCTGGAGACGCTGAACCTGCCGCCCGAAGCGGCCGCCTACATGGGCGATGATGTGGTGGATCTGCCGGTCATGCGGCATGTCGGGCTGGCGATCGGGGTGCCGGATGGCGCGGCGCAGGTGCTGGATTATTGCCATTACACGACGCGCCGTCGCGCCGGTCATGGCGCGGTGCGCGAAGCCTGCGAAATGATCATGGCCGCCCAGGGCACGCTGGACGCCCAACTGGCAAAGTATCTCGCATGACACTGGCTTCCCGCGCCCGGTCCTGGCTGCCGCTGTTGCCGTTGCTCGGGCTGCTGGCAATCACTTACTGGCTGAATCAGCAGGTTCAGCCGGAGCCCGCCAAGCCTGATCCGCGCCTGCGCCACGATCCGGATGCCTTCATGGATAATTTTTCCGCCGTGCGCTTCAATCGCGCCGGGCAGACCAGCTTTATCGTGTCGGCCAAAAAGCTGGAGCATTACCCCGATGACGACAGCACCACGCTGGATACGCCGCAACTGACCTCGGTTGCCGTGGGCCGGCCGTCGATTCACGTGGTGGCCCGGCGCGGAATCGTCGCCAATCGCGGCGATGAAGTATTTTTGCACGAGGATGTGGAAGTGCTGCGCGAAGCCAGCGCCGAACGCGAGCAGATGACGCTGGAAACCGAGTATCTGCACGTCATTCCGGATCGCGACTGGGCCGACACCGATCATCCGGTACTCATGCGCGACCCGCACAACACCATCAACGCGGTGGGACTGGAAATGGACAACCGCCAGCAAACCCTGAAACTGCTTTCACAGGTCAGAAGCATTCATGAACGCACACACCAATAACTTCCCGGGAACATCGCAAAACCTGCTGCGCGACTTGATGGCTGCGTTGCGCGGTACTCGCCCACTCGCCTATCCCATCGATATGTCTCGTGCGCTCCGTTCCGTGCGCCTTGCCCTCAGGCCGCTCGCTACGGTTTTTCGACGTTCCTCCCTGACATCCCTGTTATGTCTGCTCGCCAGCGCGCCGGCTTATGCCGAGCGGGCTGACCGCGACAAGCCCGTACATATCGAGGCCGACCAGGTGCTGGTGGACGATGCGCAACAGGTCAGCACTTTCACCGGCAATGTCCAGATGGTTCAGGGCACGCTGATCATACGCGGCGACCGCATCGTCGTGACCCAGGATGCCGAAGGCTTCAAGCACGGCACAGCCTACGGTGATCTGGCCAGCTTCCGGCAGAAGCGCGAAGGCATGGACGAGTATGTCGAGGGTTATGGCGAGCGCATCGAATACGACACCCGCGCTGAAACCGCCGATTTTTATGTGCGCGCCCGGGTGAAGCGCAATCTGGACGAGGTGCGCGGCGAGCACATCACCTATAACCAGAAAACCGACATTTTCACGGTGCACGGCAAACCGGCCAGCAACACGCCGCCGAAACGCGTGCGCGCGGTGCTGCAACCCAAGCCCAAGGCGGGCCAGCCCAAACCCGCGCCCAATCCGGCGCTGCCGATCGCGCCCAGCACCACTTTGACGCCGGAGGAAAACTGAACATGAGCGAACTGCGCGCCGAAGGGCTGAAGAAGAAATATGGTTCGCGTACCGTGGTGCACAACGCCTCGCTCGTGCTGCAAAGCGGCGAGGTCGTTGGCTTGCTGGGCCCGAATGGCGCGGGCAAGACGACGTCTTTTTACATGATCGTGGGGCTGGTCGCCTCGGATGGCGGCAGGATTTCCATCGACGGCCAGGATGTCACGCATCTGCCGATACACCGCCGGGCGCGTCTGGGATTGGGTTATCTGCCGCAGGAGGCCTCCATCTTCCGCCGCATGACGGTGGCGCAGAACATCGAGGCCATTCTGGAATTGCAGGGGTTGGCGGAGGATGCCATCAGCAATCGCCTCGACGAATTGCTGGAAGACCTGCACATCACCCACATCCGCAACAATCCGGCAATCAGTCTCTCCGGCGGCGAGCGGCGGCGGGTGGAAATCGCCCGTGCGCTGGCCACCAACCCGCGCTTCATCCTGCTCGACGAACCTTTCGCCGGGGTGGATCCGATCGCCGTGCTGGACATCCAGAAAATCATCCGCTTTCTCAAGGCGCGCAACATCGGCGTACTCATCACCGACCACAATGTGCGGGAAACCCTGGGGATCTGCGACCGCGCTTACATCATCAATGCCGGCGAGGTGATGGTCGAGGGCAAGCCGGATGAAATCATCTATAATGAGGCCGTCAGAAAAGTATATCTGGGCGAGCACTTCAAGCTATGACTCTTATCGACAGGTTTCTCGCCCGATCCCCCGGATGAAGGCAACATTCCAACTTCGCACTTCCCAACAACTGACGCTGACGCCACAGTTGCAGCAGGCTATCCGGCTGTTGCAACTTTCCACCCAGGATCTGCAGGCGGAAGTGGCGCGTCTGCTGGATGAAAATCCCTTGCTGGAACGTGCGGAAGACAGCGCAGCGGTTTTTTCGGGCAGCGAACCGCCCGCCGCGCATGCCGCCATGAACGATGAGCCGCACCCGGAAACTTCCGACGCCAGCACCGACCCGCACGAATGGTCGGACAGCAGTTCGCCCCGTGACAATGCCGACAGCCATTTCCCGGAACAAGCCGCCGAGGCGCCCAGTCTGCGCGAACATCTGCAACAGCAATTGAGCGTCAGCACGCTGGACGAAGCCGACCGCCCGATGGTGCGTCTGCTGATCGAGGTTCTCGATGAAAACGGCTATCTGACCCAGGAGCTTGCCGAGCTGGCCGCCTTGTTGCCCGAAGCGCTCGATCTCGGTCTGGATGATCTCGAAACGGCGCTAGTGCAGTTGCAGCATCTGGATCGTCCCGGCATCGGCGCACGCTCCCTGGCCGAGTGCCTGACCCTGCAACTGCGGGCGCTGCCCGAAGAGACACCGGCGCGCGCGCTGGCATTGCGTCTGGTTGCCGAACATCTGGATCTGCTGGCCAACCACGATTTCGCCCGCCTGAAAAAACAGCTGCATTGCAGCGAGGATGAACTGCGTACCGCGCAAAAGCTGATTCTGGATCTGAATCCGCGCCCCGGCATGGTGTTCGACCACAGCATGGCGGACTATGTCATTCCCGATGTGATCGTGGAGAAACACCGCAATGGCTGGCATGCCCGCCTCAACCCGGAAGCCATGCCCAGATTGCAGGTCAACCAGATGTATGCCAGCATCCTGCAACAACGCGAGGAAAAGAGCGCACCCGACATGACGCAACAATTGCAGGAGGCACGCTGGTTCATCAAGAATCTGCAACAGCGCTTCGACACCATACTGCGCGTGGCGCAGGCCATTGTTGAGCGTCAGCGCAATTTCTTCGAGCACGGCGAAATCGGGCTGCGGCCGCTAATTCTGCGCGAAATCGCCGAGGCGCTGGATCTGCACGAATCCACGGTCTCGCGCAGCACCACGCAGAAATACATGCAGACGCCGTATGGCATTCACGAATTCAAGCATTTTTTTGGCAGCGGACTGGCCACCGAAAGCGGTGGCACCTGTTCCGCGGCCGCCATCCGCGAACTGATCCGGCAAATGGTCAGCGCGGAAGATCGGCGCAAGCCGCTCACCGACAGCAGCATGTCGGAAATCCTGGCACAGCAGGGCATCGTTGTCGCCCGCCGTACCGTGGCAAAATACCGGGAGGCGTTACACATCCTGCCGGTCAATCTCCGCAAATCACTCTAACATCAAGGAGCCAACATCATGAACCTTCATCTCACCGGACGTCACATGGAAATCACCCCCGCGATCCGCGAATATGCGACCGGCAAGTTCGGCAAGATCAAGCGTCATTTCGACAACGTGATCGACGTAAATATCATCCTGTCCGTGGAAAAGCTGAAACAGAAAGCCGAAGCCACCGTGCACATCAGCGGCAAGGATGTGTTTGTTGAATGCGAGGATGAAAATCTGTACGCCGCCATCGACGCGCTGGTGGATCGTCTGGATCGTCAGGTGCTGAAACACAAGGAAAAAATGTCGGCCCGTCGTCACGACGAAAGCGGCAAGGTTTCAGAAGGATAACCCCAACGGGCGGCAGGATTGCCGCCCTTTTCATTTCGAGACATCATGAACTTGATCAGCAAAATTCTGACCCTGGACAATATCCTGCTGGATACGGAATCCACCAGCAAGAAACGGGTGTTCGAGCGCGCCGGCCTGATGTTTGAAAACAATCAGCAGATTGCACGCAGCCAGGTGTTCGACAGCCTGTTCGCCCGGGAAAAACTGGGGTCCACCGGCCTCGGTCAGGGTGTCGCCATTCCGCACGGCCGCATAGCCAAACTGCGCGATGCGACGGCCGCCTTCATCAAGACCAGCCACCCGATTCCGTTTGACGCGCCCGACGGCCAGCCGGTGAGCCTGATTTTCGTGTTACTGGTACCCGAACGCGCAACGGATCTGCATCTGCAGATTCTCGGCGAGCTGGCGCAGATGTTCAGCGACAGCCAGTTCCGCAACCGCCTGAATGCCTGCGAGGATGCCGCTGGTATTCACCAGCTGTTCTTCGACTGGCAACCCGGCTGATGAGCGAAGTCAACATCCGCCAGCTGTTCGAGGACAAACAGGCGCGCCTGGGCCTGAGCCATGTCGCGGGCGGAGACGGCAACGAGCGCATCATCCGCAGCGAGGAGGTCAACGCCTCCAACCGGGGCCTGATCGGCCACCTCAATCTGATCCATCCGAACTGGGTGCAGGTCCTGAGCCAGATCGAAGTCGATTATCTGCGCAACCTGCCGGAATCTGAACGCAACGCCGCATTCGGCAAGATTGAACAAAACGGCACCACCTGCCTGATTCTGGCCGGCACATCCTCCGTGCCGGATGAGCTGATCGCGTTTGCCAACACCTCGCAAATCCCCCTGTTCCGCTCACCGACGCCCAGCGTCCACCTGATGTGGCTGATCCGCCACTATCTGGCCAAAGAGCTGGCCGAGACCACCACGCGGCACGGCGTGTTTCTCGATGTGCTGGGCGTGGGCGTGATGATCACGGGCGAGAGCGCCGTGGGCAAGAGCGAACTCGGGCTGGAGCTGATCACGCGCGGCAACGGCCTGGTTGCCGATGACATCGTCGAGCTGCATCGCATTTCGCCCGACACGCTGGAGGGCTCCTGCCCCGAGCTGTTGCGCGATTTTCTCGAAGTGCGCGGTCTGGGGGTGTTGAACATCCGCACCATGTTCGGCGAAACCGCCGTGCGCCGCAAAAAGAGTCTGAAGCTGATCGTGAATCTGCATCGGCCCCCCGGCGGCGATTTGTCGCAAATGGATCGACTGCCCATCAACGCCACGCATCAGGAAATCCTCGGCGTCAGCATCAGCACGGTCAACATTCCGGTCGTGGCCGGGCGCAACCTCGCGGTACTGGTCGAAGCCGCCGCGCGCAATTTCGTATTGCGCCAGCGTGGCATCAACAGCATGGCGGAATTCATCGCCCGCCATGACCAGATGTTGCAGGAGGAGTGAGTGCAGCTGATCGTCATCAGCGGACTTTCGGGTTCCGGTAAAAGTGTGGCGCTCAAGACGCTGGAAGACGCGGGTTACTACTGCGTCGATAATCTGCCGGCGGAATTGCTGCCCGCGCTTATCGCTCAGCTGCTGCCGGCCGGTTATCGCGCCATTGCGGTGAGCATCGATGTCCGCAATACGCACAGCGTGGAAATCCTGCCCGCGATGTTGCAGGAAGTCGGGCGCAAGGAAATTTCAGTTCATCTGCTTTTTCTGGATGCGAAAAACGAGACGCTGGTCAAACGCTATTCCGAGACGCGGCGCCTCCATCCGCTCAGCAACGGCGTGCGCACCCTGCCCGAGTGTGTGGCGCACGAACGCGACATGCTCGCCGAAATCGGCCAGCTCGCCCACCATATCGACACCAGCGACATCAGCGCCAACACCTTGCGTGCCTGGATCAAACGCTTCATCAACCTCGACCGCACGCGGCTGACGCTGTTGTTCGAGTCATTCGGTTTCAAGCATGGCATTCCGCTGGACGCCGATCTGGTCTTCGATGTGCGCTGTCTGCCCAACCCGCATTACAACGAAATCCTGCGCCCGCTGACCGGCCGCGATGCGCCCGTGGTCGAATTCCTTGAACAAACCGATATGGTTCAGCAGATGTTTGCCGACATCCGCGATTACGTCGAACGCTGGCTGCCCTGCTTTATCGCCGACAATCGCAGCTATCTGACCGTCGCCATCGGCTGCACAGGCGGCCAGCATCGCTCGGTGTATTTCGTCGAAAAACTCGCCCGGCATTTCGAGGGGCAACAACAGGTGCTGGTGCGTCACCGTGAACTCGCATGAGTTTTCCCGCACAAATCTGCAACGATATTTAAGGCCGGGAGACTGGCTGACGCTGCTGCTGGGCGCAGCCGCCATTGGCCTGATGATTCAAACTTTTTGGCAGGGCGGGCAGGCGGACACGGTCCTCATCCGCACTGGCGGCAAGGTATTTCTGGAAGCACCGCTCTCACGCGACCGCGAGATCGAAGTGCCCGGCCCGCTCGGCCAGACGCGCGTCCTGATTGAAAAAGGTCGCGCCCGCGTCGCGTCAGATCCAAGCCCAAGACAATACTGTGTCAAACAGGGCTGGCTTGCAAAGGCCGGAGAGGTCGCGGTGTGTCTGCCGAATGAAATCAGCGTCGAGTTACGCGGCGGCGCCAGCAACTATGACAGCCTCAACTATTAAGGAGGCGCTGATCAATTCCACCATGAACCGCGTTGCTGGCAAAATCGGGATGATCGCAAGGCGTGCGACGAAGGTCGTAGCCCGGACTACGATGCCGAGGAGCACAACACAGCGAGCGCCCGATTTGGCCGCAACCCATACGGGAAGGGGCTTGGCGGGCGGTCTGCTGTGTCGCGCCGCTCGTGAAGGGAATGACCATTCACTTCGCGCCGCTTCTTGCACCCCATCCCGCCAAAGCCGCCTTCGCGGCCATGTGGGAATTGATCAGTGCCTCCTTAAGCTCGACACCACTCCCGAAGATCACCACATCGCCAGAATGGCGGCGGTCGCATTGGGACTGAGCATACTGGAAGGCGCAATTCCGTCACCGCTGCCCGGCGTCAAGCCGGGACTGGCAAATATCGTCACGCTGATCGTGCTGGCCCGCTACGGCTGGCGCGCGGCGGTCTGGGTATCGCTGCTGCGCGTAGTCGCCGGCAGCCTGCTGTTTGGCAACTTTCTCGCTCCGGGATTTTTTCTGAGCCTGAGCGGCGCGCTGTTCAGCCTGCTTGCACTCGCCGGCAGCCTGGCTTTACCGGTGCGCTGGTTTGGCCCCGTCAGCCAGAGCGTGCTGGCGGCCTTTGCGCATATCGCCGGTCAGCTTCTGGTGGTGTTTTTGTGGCTGATTCCGCACAGCGGCGTGGCCTATCTGATTCCGGTCTTCGCCACGGCGGCGCTGTTGTTCGGCACGGCCAACGGTTTGATCGCGGCGCATTTCATGGATAATGCGCGGCAGGATTCTGCGGGAAAACATCCATGAGACTAACCATCACCCTCGCCTTTACCGGCGCTTCCGGCCTGCCCTACGGCATGCGCCTGCTCGAATGCCTGTTGCAAAGCGGCCAGCGCGTACACCTCGTGTACTCGCAGGCGGCGCAAATCGTCGCCAGACAGGAAATGGATTTCACTTTGCCCGGCCGGCCGCAAGAGGCCGAACAGATATTGCGTGAGCGCTTCGGCCATTTTCCCGGGGAACTGAAAGTCTTCGGCCTGCAGGACTGGTTCGCACCCATGGCTTCCGGCTCCAACCCGGGCGATGCGATGGTAGTGTGCCCCTGCACCATGGGCACACTGGGAAAAATTGCCGCCGGCATCAGCGATGATCTGATTACCCGCGCCGCCGATGTCATGCTCAAGGAAAAACGCCGGCTGATTCTGGCGCCGCGCGAAATGCCGTTCTCCGCCATTCATCTCGACAATATGCTCAAGCTGGCCCACGCCGGCGCCGTGATCATGCCGCCGAATCCGGGTTTTTATCAGCATCCGCAGAGCGTCCAGGATTTGGTGGATTTCGTGGTGGCGCGCCTGCTAGATCATCTTGGCGTAGCGCACACGCTGTTGCCGCCCTGGGGCGATACGCGCTGAATTCGCGCTTTCTACTCAGCTTTTCTGAAGCTGCGGCAGCAGACTGCGCACCGGGGCCGGGATAGCCGCCGAACCGACTTCGTCCAGATCCAGCCAGATATTTCCCGCTTGCTGGCACTGCAAAGGTTTGTTCACCAGTGGCAACAACAGCGGCGTAATGTGCAGCCTGAAATGCGTGAACGTGTGGGTAAAGCCGGTCAGCGCAATCTGCTCGTCGGCGACAATCCCGCGCTGCTGCAAATAATCCGCGACCCTTCCGGCATCATCGAGTTGCGGCGGACACCACATACCGCCCCAGATGCCACTGCCCGGACGCTTTTCCAGCAGCAATTCATTGTTGTGCAGCAACAGCAAAAACGTGGCGCATTTTTCGGGCAGTGGTTTGCGCGGACGCGCCCCGGGTAATTCGTGCACGCGACTCCCGGCCAGCGCGATGCAGTCCGTCTGCACGGGACATGCGGCACAGTCCGGCTGATGCCGGGTGCACAGCGTCGCGCCCATATCCATGAGCGCCTGCGTGTAAATCGCCACATCCTTTTCCGGCAACAAGGCTTCGGCCTCCTGCCACAGTTGCCTTTCCACGGCGGGATTTCCCGGCCAGCCCGCTATGCCGCGATGGCGTGCGAGCAGGCGCTTGACGTTGCCATCCAGAATGGCGCGGCGCTCGTGCAAAGCCAGGGCGCAAATCGCCGAGGCCGTGGAACGCCCGATGCCGGGTAGGGCCAGGATGTCATCAAAGTCATGGGGAAAGCGGCCCTGAAATTCGGTCTCGATCTGCTGCGCCGCGCGATGCAGGTTGCGCCCCCGCGCGTAATAGCCGAGGCCGCTCCATAGCGCGAGGACAGCGTCTTCGCTGGCACGTGCCAGTGCGGTCACATCCGGGAACGCCGCCATGAATCGCTGGTAATAGGGAATGACCGTGGCGACTTGCGTCTGCTGCAGCATGATTTCGGAAATCCAGACGCCATAAGCGTCTGCGCCCTGCCAGGGCAGATCATGCCGCCCCTGCCGACGCTGCCAGCGAACCAGACGCGCGGCGAAATCGCCCACTAGCGGAACAGCGCCTTGTTCATGTCACACCTCCCTGAACAGGCCGCAGTCAGGCGGCCTGTACCTCAGATGACTTTGGAGTAACGCGCATGTTCGGTGCGCGTGCGCAGATAGTAGTCAAACGCCATGCAGATATTGCGAATCAGCATGCGTCCCTTCGGCGTCACCTGAATGGCCTGTGCATCCAGCGTGACCAGCCCTTCGATTTCATAGTCGCGCAATTCGGCCAACTCAGTCGCAAAATAGGCGTCGAATTGGATGTTGAACTGCTGTTCGAACGCAACCTTGTCGAGACGGAAATGGCACATCAGCGCCTGGATGATTTCACGGCGGATGAGGTCATCCTGGTTCAGCTCCATGCCGCGCATGATCGGCAGCTCGTCGCGATCGAGCGCGTCGTAATAGGCTTCCAGCTCGCGCTGATTCTGGCTGTAGGTCGGGCCGATCTTGCCGATCGCGCTGACGCCAAGCGCCAGCAGGTCGCAATCGGAATGTGTGGAATAGCCCTGGAAATTGCGGTGCAACCGGCCCTCGCGCTGCGCGACGGCCAGTTCGTCTTCGGGCTTGGCAAAGTGATCCATGCCGATGTAGACATAGCCCGCGTCGGTCAGCTTGCGCACGGCCATGCTGAGAATGTCGAGCTTGGTCTGCGGCGCGGGCAGTTCGGATTCATTGATCCGCCGCTGCGGCTTGAAGATGGTCGGCATGTGCGCGTAGTTGTAGATCGACAGACGGTCAGGATTGGCCGCGATCACCCGGTCCAGCGTACGGCCGAAGCCTTCGAGCGTCTGTTTCGGCAGGCCGTAAATCAGATCGATGCTGACGGAATTGAAACCGTTGGCGCGCGCCGCGCGGATGATGCGCAGGGTTTCTTCCTCGCTCTGGATGCGGTTGACCGCCTTTTGCACCTCGTCATCAAAATCCTGCACGCCCAGGCTGATGCGGTTGAAGCCGGTCTGGCCGAGCAAGGCAATGGTGTCGTCGCTGACCTTGCGCGGATCGATTTCGATGGAATATTCGCCGTCCGGGATCAGCTTGAAGTGTTTACCGATCGCGCCCATGACCTCGCGAATCTCGTCGTCGGACAAAAAGGTCGGCGTGCCGCCGCCAAAATGCAGCTGCTCGACGACCTGACCGGGCCCGAGCAATTCGGCCTGCATGGTCATTTCTTTGAGCAGGTAGCGCACGTACTCCGCCGATTTGCTGCGATCCTTGGTGATGACCTTGTTGCAGGCACAGTAAAAACACAGGGTGTTGCAAAACGGAATGTGGATGTACAGCGAGAGCGGACCGCCGCCGGATTCGCGCCGCGCCGCAACCCAGTGCCGGTAACGCCCGGCGTCAAAGTTCGCCGCAAAGCGGTCTGCCGTGGGATAAGAGGTATAGCGCGGACCGTTTTTGTCCAGCCGGCGTATCAGTTCAAGGTCTACGACCAGTTCATTAGTTGTCATGCGTGTTGGACTCCATAGAGGATGCGGATTATGCCAGCTGGCAGCCCCCGCAGGAAAGACTTGCGCGCCTGCACTGAAATGACGCATTCCCTAATCGGTCAGGAAACGGTATCCTGCACGGCGCAAAAAACCACATCAATTATTTTGGGAGGGGCCATGTCACAAATGTATTCCGCAACTGCGGAGGAAATCAAACAGGCCAAGTGGCCGCATGAGATATTCCTGATCAATCTGGTGTTCAACCACATTCTGGTATTCGCTTCGACCTTCGGCGTTTTCAGCACCTTTCCGTTAATGGTGCTGATAGTCCCCATCCTTTCGTTTGGCATTACGGGCTACATTCTGGTCAATGCCCGCAAAATCCGGGCGGGAGCATTCAGCCCGTTCGTCAAGGCGCACTGGGAAGTCGCCAACAAACGCAACACCCATTTCATGTGGCTGCTGATCATCACCTGCATCGTCGTAGGCGGTGGTTTTACGCTTTCCAAGATTATGGGATGGTCGAAAATCGCTACCATTGCCCTATTGGGCGGGGTCGGCTTGTTGCCGTTCATGGTCTCGCTGCTGGTTCTGATTGTGCTTGGCAATGACTCCATGTATCAGGCACGCCACAGCAAGCTGCCCAAAGGCGCGGCTCCTGCAACCCACTGATTCAAGGCAAGACACTGTTATGGAACGCAAGATTTACTGGACCGTCGGCATTATTTCAGTCGCCATTCTCATCGGCAGCTACTTCATCCCCGGAGATCCGATGGACAAAAACGATCTGCCTTGGCATATCGGACACCCGACCGCCAATCAGACCCAGGTTTTCGGGCTGACGCTGGGGCAAAGCAACACCAACGATGCCGAGCGCAGATTCAAGGAAAGCGCAATACCCAGTTTGTTTAAATCCCCCGAGGGCAAACTGGTCGCGGAAGTCTTTTTTGAGCAGGTTGATCTGGCCGGATTGCGCTCGAGGATAGTGCTGACCGTGGCAGTGCCAGAAAGCGAACTTCAGGGTATGTTTGAACGCGGCCTGCGCATGAGCGGCACGGGTAGCGGCAAGAAGATCACCCTGACCCCCGAGGATATCAGCCACCTGCGCACGATTCCAATCAGCAGCCTCACCTACATGCCGGGCATCCGCATTGAGGAAGAAATCATTCTCCATCGCTTCGGGCAACCCGCGCAGAAGATCCATGAGAAGGATGGCGGATCAACGCACTGGCTGTATCCGCAAAATGGCCTGGACATCACCCTGGGCAGCGAAAAACCCATCATGCAATACGTCCAGCCGGATCAATTTGACCGCTTGCGTCAGCCCCTGCTGGACAGCGGGGAAGTCATTCAGCCTCCCGCTTAGACTTGCCAGTCTCGCCCCGCCCGCCCGGGTGGGGCATCATGTCTTCGTCATCGTCAAGCAGGATCCGGTTGCCGTTGCCTTCCATGTCTTCGTATTGCCCCTTCTTGACGGCGATAATCAACACGATGACGAACAGGATGCCGAAGAACATCATGCCGGGGATCAGGCTATAAATCACGTTCATGCTTGCTTCTCCTTCTTGAACAGTGTGCGGATGCGCGCGGCGTTGGCAATGACGATCAGTGAACTGATCGGCATGGTAATCGCCGCCACCAGCGGACTTACCCTGGCCATCATGGCCAGCGGCACCATGATGATGTTATACACGAATGACAGTCCGATATTTTGCTTGATCGTACGCAAGGTGCGCTGCGAAAGCCGGGTCGCCTGCAGCACCTTGCCCAACTCGTTATGCATAAGCACAATGTCGGCGCTCTCCACCGACACATCGGTTCCCGAGCCCAGCGCAATCCCGACATCGGCACGAATCAACGCGGGCGCATCATTGACCCCATCCCCCACCATCGCGACGACCGCACCGCCTTGCTGCAAACGCTGGATTACCTGATCCTTGTCCTGGGGCAGCACTTCGGCAATCACCTCCATGCCGCCCAGTTCGCGCGCGACGGCTTCCGCCACCGGCTTGCGATCCCCGGAAAGCAGGGTCAAGCCGATCCCGCTGGCGCGCAAGGCGTCCACCAGCGGACGCGCATCCTCGCGCAGCCGGTCGGCAATCGCAAAAATGGCGACGTGCTTCCCGGCCTTGGCCATATAAACACAACTGTTCGCCGCTTCCTCCAGTTCCCGCGCACGCTGATGCAGACCGCCATCAAGCGCCACACCCTGCTGCGCAAGCCACTCGGCACTCCCCAGCAGGACGCTGTCGCCATTGACTTGCGCAGCCACCCCGAGGCCGGCTGTCGCCTGAAAATCCCTGACCGCTGTATCGCTGACACGACACTGCCGCGACTCGGCTTCGGCCACAATCGCGCGCGCAATGCTGTGTTCGCTAAAACGCTCGACAGCGGCAGCCAGGCCGATCAACGTCTCCGCATTTTCACCCCGGGCGACATCCACTCCCGCGACGCTCATCCTGCCTTCCGTCAGCGTGCCGGTTTTATCCAGCACAAAATGCGTGACGCGCGACAGTGTTTCCAGCACCAGGCCGTTCTTGACCAGGATGCCATGTTTGGCGCCAAGACCGGAAGCCACCGCTATCGACATGGGCGTGGCCATTCCCAAGGCGCAGGGGCAGGTGATGATCAGTACGGATGTCGCAGCCATCAGGGCGATTTCAAAATCATGGCTGTTCCAGATGAAAAAAGTCAGGCTGGCGCAGATTAAAGTCACCAGCACGAACCACGGCACGATAGTGTCGGCCAGTCTTTGAATTGGCGCTTTGGAAGCCTGCGCATTTTCGACCAGCCGGATAATCCGAGATAGGGTCGTGTCCTGCATCTGGGCACGGACTTCCACCAGCAGGGCCCCGCTGGTATTCACCGTGCCTGCCGAGACCAGCGCACCCGCCTGTTTTCGTACCGGAACGGATTCGCCGCTCAGCATCGATTCGTCCACGGCGCTCTGCCCTTCGAGCACAACACCGTCCACCGGCACGGTATAGCCCGGCTTGATCAAGACGTGATCGCCCGGCTTGATGCCCCGGATCGAGGTCATTTGCTCCGTGCCGTCACGCACCAGCAAGGCCACGCGCGGCTGCAGCTCCATCAGACGTTTGGTCGCAGAAACCGCCTGATGGCGGAACATGCCTTCAAGATAGCGACCAATCAGGATAACGAAGATCAGATTGGTGACGGTGTCAAAATAAACTTCGCCAGTCTGGTTGTAGGTCACGGTGACATAGCACGAATAGGCGTAGGTTACCGACAGTCCGATCGCGATCGGCAGATCCATGGTCAGGTGGCCGGCACGCAATCCGCCAGCGGCGCCGCGAAAGAAAGGATAGCCCGAATACAAGAGCGTCGGCGTCGCCAGCAGCAGGCCCATCCAGTGAAAGAATTGCCGGAACTCATCCTGATTCGCGCCGCTGTAGAGCGCAATCGAAATCCACAGCATGTTCATCATCGTGAAACCGGCGAAGAACAGGCGGAACAGCATGGCGCGATTGGCCTTGCGAATGCTGCCCTCGGCCGTTTCGGGATCATAGGGCACGGCCGCATAGCCGATTTTGGACAGCAGCCGGATCAGGTCGGAAAGTTTGCTCTTGCTGTTGTCCCAGCGCAGGTGCAGCCGCTTGCCGGCCAGGTTGACTTCAGCATTGAGGACGGCCGGCGAGCGTTGCAGCCCGCGTTCGATGAGCCACACGCAGGCCGCGCAGTGTATGCCTTCCACGAGCAGATTGATTTCACGCACTTCCCCCGTACAGCGCGCAAACTCCTGCTGCACTTCCTCGAAGTCGTAGATTTCAATATCTTTGGGCGGCTCGGGGGGCGGCCCCAGCAATGTGCCTTCAGGCGTACGCTGGTAATACCCCTGCAGGCCGGCATCGTAGATCGCAGCGCACACCGATTTGCAGCCGAAACAGCAAAAATGCCGCTCGACATTTTCCAGTGTTTGCCGGAAATCGGCATCCGCAGGAATTTCCTGTCCGCAATGGAAACATTTGCCTGCGGCAATCCGCTCGGGTTGGTTCATGACAGCCGGGGCAGAATCACAGCCTAGAGGGAATCGGCCACCTTGAACCGGTCAGCGCTGACCTGGAATTTATCTTCGCCGCGCTGAACGCGGATATGCAGCTCCCAGTAACCCTTGAGCGGAAAAGCCACCGCCCCCTGATAACTGCCCGGCGCCACCTCCTGAAATGGAACGGTGAAGTCGCGGCTGGCATCGGACGCCCGGTAAGCCTCGACCTCCAGCGCACCGCCGGTAACCGGGGCGCCCGACTTGTCCGTTACGCGAATTTCGTAAGAAATCGGCTTGCCCACTGCAATCTCTTCTGGCTTGTTGATGGACACCTGCCAGCCCAGGTAGTGGTATTCCCCCAGTTCCTTGAGCGCGGCTTCCGTGGTCTTGCGATCACGCGTCTTGTAATCCTGCTCCACCAGTGCGGAGCGCTGACTGTTGGCGGAATACCAGATGAACGTGATATTCACCCCCAACACCAGAATGATCAGCAAGATAATACTCAGCAACCATGGGTTGCGCAGCCCGGATTTGTTTTCCTGCGAAATCATTTGCACACTACTCCTTCAACGCTCATCAGGGTTTGGGCCCATAAAATTTGCTCTTGTATTCGGCAGACACGGTCGGATCTTCAACGGCTTGGACACGGAACTCGATAGGCGTAGCATCATCCTTCAGGTTTTTGCCCGGCGCCTTGACGAAAATCGTGAACGCGGTTCCTCGGCCATGGTGCGTCAGTGGCGGATTTTCCGCGCCGATGATGACCTGTCCGGCCACTCCGCCTTCCGCTGTCACATTGACGTGCAAGTCGCGATCCGTCTTGTTGAGCACTTTGAAAGAGTACTTGTTCTGGATTGAGCCATCGCTCAGACGCACAAACATCGGCTGACGCTCCGGAATGACTTTCAGGGTCATCGAACCCAGGTGCGTCAAACCCCAAATAATGCCGATCATGGCGACAGCGATAATGCCGAGATACACCAGGGTGCGCGGATGCTGGTACATCTTCTTGGCCGGCATGCCGGAAATTTCGTCCAGCGAGGCATAGCGAATCAGCCCGTGCGGCTTGTTGATTTTGTCCATGATGGAATCACAGGCATCGATACACAAACCACAGGTAATGCAGCCAAGCTGCTGCCCTTCACGAATATCCACACCCGTCGGACAGACCTGAACACACTGGAAGCAGTCGATGCAATCCCCCTGCTGGGCCACCACCTCGCCCCCCCGGCGCAGTTTGCCGCGCGGCTCACCGCGTGTGTAATCATAGGTCGGCAGGATGGTCTGAGCGTCGGTCATGACCCCCTGGATACGGGCATACGGACACAGCCAGAAACAGGTTTGCTCACGCAGCAAACCCGCCAGCAAATAGGTACCGAAGAAGAACATGATCAGCACCACCCAGCCCACCAACGGGAGCTGGAGGTGGATGAGGCTGTTCCAGTAGTCAAAGGCATCAACGAACCAGATGGAGAAACTGATGCCCGTGAAAACGGCAATCAGCATCCAGAGCGCGTGCTTCACCACCTTCTTGCGAATCTTGTCAAAGGTCCAGGGTGCGCTATCCAGCTTTTTGCGCGCGGTGGGGTTGCCCTCGATCTTGTCCTCAATCCAGGTAAACCAGTCGGTCCAGGCTGTCTGAAAACAGAAATAACCGCACCAGACGCGCGAGGCCACGGAAGTCACGGCAAACAGCGTCATCGCCGCGACCAGCAGCACCAGAGACAACATCCAGATATCCTGGGGCAATACGGTCAGGTTAAAAAAATGAAACTGGCGATGCTCGATGTCGAACAGGATGGCCTGGCCCCCATTCCAGCGCAAATAGGGCAGCAAAAAGAATGGCAGCCACATGGCAAGCTGTGAATAGTCTTTGACCTTGCGAAAAAACCCCGGCATGCGCTTGGCATGGATGGTTTTACCCCCGGTATTCACAGACCAGGTTTCAAACTCCTGGTAAATCTGGGTGACTTCGCCCGGTTCTTTCTTGATGTCTTGCGTACTCACAATTGCCCCCGTTATATGTCGAACTGCCGGACATATTATCCTTCAACCCATGACTGAGTTCTGTGACAAAACTCACTCATGGATACAAAAACAAAAAGGAGGAGAGTGTTACTCTCCTCCCGTTTACAACTTCGGGCTTACTTACCCTGATCCTTCGTAGCGTTGCGGAAAGCCATGTAAAACAGCCATGACACAACAGCGACCGAACCGAGCAGGCAAATAATCACACCCCAAAATACCCAATCCTGATTCATCTCAATTTCCTCCTGGCTGATTAAACCGGGACAATGTACGAATACACACCATCCCGGATGAAACAAACTTACTGTGCTGCAGCTTCAGCAGGTGCCGCAGCCGCTGGTGCTGCCGCGACTTCATCTGCCTGACCACCGCCAAACTTGTACACGTACACAGCCAGCTTCTTGATTTCAGCATCGGACAGCTTACCGCCCTGGAAGGCCGGCATCACGGCAACACGGGTACCCGGAATGCCTGCGTTGACACCGTTCAGGATCGTGTGCTTGATGCCCTCGACCGAGCCGTCAAAACGCCAGACCTGGTCTGTCAGATTTGCCGAACCCATCGCCTGGATGCCTTTACCATCTGCGCCGTGACAAGCCGTACAGCCCTTCTCGGCAAACAGCGGCGTCGCAGTCGGTGTACCGGCAGCAACAGCATTGGCCAGCGCATCAACTTCGGCATCGGACAGCATATCCTTGTGCGCCATCATCATGCCCTGACGGCCACCCTGGATAGTTGTATGAACGTCGTCGATCTTGCCGCCATACAGCCAGTCATCGTCGTTCAGGATAGGCGCAAACAAGCCCTGCTTGCCAACCGCACCAACACCATTGGTGCCATGACAGGCCGCGCAGTTGTCACCGAACAGCACCTTGCCGGAACGGGTCACATACTCGGTCAGCTCGCTGTCGGCCAGAATTGCCGCCGGCGTCATGCCCTTGAGCTTGGCCTCATACTTGCCGCGCACCTCGTCCACTACGCCCTTGTCGGCTTCCATCTCAGAGATAGCACTCCAGCCGCCAATCCCCTTGAAAAAATTCCCGCCAGTAGAAACCGGAACAGACGGATAGTAAACCCAGTACACAACCACCCAGACCGCACTTGCAGCCAGACCCAACATCCACCATTTCGGAGGCTGGTTGGTAAAGTCGCCCAGATTGTCATCCCAGACGTGACCTGTCGTTGGCACGCCACCCACATCGTGTTTTTCACTCATCTTCTTTCTCCCAAATTCATAGGGTCTTCGTCGTCCAGCGCCATGCTGCTCTGGGCTTCGAATTTATCCTTGTTTGACGGCCGAAACACCATGACATAGACCGCGACCATGCCGATTGCAGCGACCAAGGCAAAAAACACCCCCAGCCAATCGTTTGTGGTCATTGCCTCGACATCCATGCCAAGGTATCCAAACAGCTTAGTCACGGTAGTTCACACCCTCTTCGAACTTGACGTGATTACCCAAGCTTTGCAGGTAGGCAATCAGCGCATCCATATCCGTCTTGCCTGCCAGCTGAGCTGCTGCACCGGCGATATATTCATCGGTATAGATGGTCTTCGGCACGGGGTTGAACGGCATTATAGTGAGAACCTCCATGGTCTTCACAGTTTCAGCCACATCAACCTGCTTGCCTTCCAGCCAGAAGTAGTTAGGCATTACAGACTCGGGCACCAGATCACGCGGATAGCGCAGGTGAAGCAGGTGCCATTCATCCGAATACTTGCCTGCCAAACGGGCCAAATCCGGGCCAGTACGCTTGGAACCCCACTGATAGGCGTGGTCGTACATGGACTCTTCTGCGATGGAGTAGTGGCCATAACGGTCTTTCTCATCACGGAACGGACGGATCATCTGCGAGTGACACAGGAAGCAACCTTCACGGATGTAAACGTTGCGACCGGCCAGCTCCAGCGGCTTGTAAGGACGGACACCGTCGCCCGGCTGCCACTCGTCGAGCGTTTTGTGCTCGGAAGTCGCGGGATTCCAGACAATCTTGTCCATCGGAATCACATTGCCATCCCGATCCTTGTGCTGGGTATTGTTATAGGTACCGTCCGCACTGGCCATGCCGGTATTCGGCAGGTAGAACAGCGGAACGATTTCCACGATACCGCCGATTGCCACAGCAAACGCGGTCATGACAAACATCAGGAGCGTGCTGCGTTCGATCTTGTCCTGAAATTTAGTCGAATAGATTTTGTCGTGATCAGACATGTCTCACTCCTTATGCGTTAGCCGTTGCAACATTGGCGCCGCGCACAGCCTTGGCTGTACGTACGGTCATCACAATGTTGTACAAGGCAATCCAGGCGCCCAGGTTGAAGATCGCGCCGCCGATAGCGCGCATCGCATAGTACGGATGCATCGCAGCAACAGACTCAACAAAGGTATAGGTCAATGTGCCGTACTCGTCATAGTCACGCCACATCAGACCCTGCATGATGCCGGAAACCCACATCGCCACGACGTAAACCACTGTACCGATCGTTGCCAGCCAGAAGTGCACGTTCACCAAGCCTTCGGAGTACATCTTCTCAACGCCGTAGAGCTTCTTGATCATGTGGTACATCGCGCCGAAGGCCACCATCGCCATCCAGCCCAAGGCGCCCGAGTGCACGTGACCCACAGTCCAGTCAGTGTAGTGAGACAGGGCATTCACGGTCTTGATGGACATCACCGGACCTTCGAAGGTGGACATCGCGTAGAACGCCAGAGCCACGACTAGGAAGCGCAGGATGTAGTCGGTGCGCAGACGATCCCATGCGCCGGACAGCGTCATCATACCGTTCATCGCACCACCCCAGGACGGGATAATCATCGCCAGGGAGACAGCGGCGCCCAGCGAGCCGGTCCAGTCAGGCAATGCGGTGTATTGCAGATGGTGAGCGCCCAGCCAGACGTAGCCGAAGGTCAGCGCCCAGAAGTGCAGCACGGACAGACGATACGAGAACACCGGACGGCCAGCCTGCTTCGGAACGAAGTAGTACATGATGCCGAGGAAACCACCGGTCAGGTAGAAGCCCACCGCATTGTGGCCCCACCACCACTGGATCATCGCATCCTGAACACCGGAGTAGATGGAGAAGGAGTTGGTCAGGCTAACAGGAATCGCCAAGCTGTTGACCACGTGCAGATAGGTGATCATCACGATCATGCCCATGGTGAACCAGTTGGAAACGTAGATGTGCGAGGTCTTGCGGATAGCCACGGTCATGATGTGATTCAGACCGAAAGCCAGCCAGACTACCGCAATCGCGATGTCGATCGGCCATTCCAGCTCGGCATATTCCTTGCCGGAAGTCATGCCCAGCGGCAGCGTGACCACTGCGGACACGATGATCAGGTTCCAGCCCCAGAAGGTGAACCAGGCCAGGCCATTGCTCCACAACTTGGTTGCACCGGTACGCTGCACCATGTAGTAGCCGGTAGCCATCAAAGCACAGCCACCGAAGGCAAAAATCACTGCATTGGTATGCAGCGGACGCAGACGGCCGAAAGTAATGTATTCGGAGTCAAAGTTCAAAAACGGCCACGCCAGTTCCGATGCAACATACACACCGATCAGCGTACCCACCACCGCGTAGATAGCGGCAGCGATGGTAAACCATCGCACCACTTCCATATCGTATTTTACTGGTGTCGCTTGAGTTGCTTCCACAGTAGTCTCCTCCCAGAGTCAAGTTAAAAACAGCATGCCGGACAGTCAAATCCGCTATTCCCGCCGACACACAACTCCATCACAGCTTAAAGAGCTGCGCAATCATGTCACAACAAGCACTGCCACGTAAAGCGCAAAAGCACATTTTTTCCCTTGCAAACCCCCCGAAAACACTCGGGATTAAGGCTGGCTGATGAGCCCGGCATTACCCCATGCAGGATGGATTCATTTTCCTGATCAAGCGGATATGAACGCACCGCGCTTGGCGCAACCTGCGCTTCCGCAGATCAAGCCAGCCAGGATGCCGCGCAATATATCCAATATAATTAGGCAATTCGGACATCGGCTGAGTTATCGGGTAAGCAGCGACTTTGCCGACAGCGTCGGGAGCGGCACCTGGGGAGGTTGGAGCCCGGATCCGGCGCCGCTGCACGCCAGCTTTGCACTGTGTTCAACTGCCACGCTGGACATATTTGCCACGACCGGCGGCGCAACGATTGCGATCGACGTCCCCGCCGTCATCATTTCGCACGGCCCCAACGGGGCGGGGGCCTACACGCCGCAGGGCATTCAAATCGCACGCGGCAGCAACACCGATGAAATGGAAAACAGCGACAACGGAATCAATCTGAATTACGTGGAACATCCCCCCACAACGGGCTACGACGATCAGCTCGTGTGGATTTCCAATCCCCTGCTCATGAGCCGCATGGTCGCAGCCGGCGTGTGCCCTAGGCCCGGCGCCAGGTCGTACCCTGCGGGCCGTCCTCCAGCACGATGCCGGCATCCAGCAGGGTCTGGCGAAGGCGATCCGCCTCGGCGAAATTCCTGGCCTTCTTCGCCGCGATGCGCGCCTCAATCTGCGCGTCGATATCAGCATCGCCGAGTCCACCTTCCGCCGCGCCCGCCTGCAGGAAATCCTGCGTGTCGCGCTGCAACAAACCCAGTGTCCCGCCCAGCGCCCGGAGCTGCGCTGCCGCAAGCGGCGACTGGCTGCGGTTGACCTCGGCGGCCAGTTCGAACAGCACCGCAATCGCTTCCGGCGTATTGAAATCGTCGTCCATGGCAGCGCGGAAACGCTGGGCATGGGATTCGCTCCAATCCACTCCTCCCGTTCGTGCTGAGCTTGTCGAAGCATGAACGGAAGAGCCCCGCCCTTCGACAGGCTCAGGGCGAACGGTTTTCAAGGCGGTATACAACCGGGTCAGCGCACCCTTGGCGTCGCCCAGATGTGCGTCGGAATAATTCAGCGGGCTGCGGTAATGCGCGCGCAGAATGAAAAACCGCACCACCTCCAGATCGTATTTTTTCAACACCTCGCGGATGGTGAAAAAGTTGCCCAGCGACTTGGACATCTTCTCATTGTCCACGCGCACGAAACCATTGTGCATCCAGTAATTCACAAACTGGCACTGATGCGCGCCTTCGCTCTGGGCGATTTCGTTTTCGTGATGCGGAAATTGCAAATCGGCCCCGCCGCCATGAATGTCGAAGTGCTTGCCGAGCAACTCGGAGCCCATGGCGGAACATTCGATGTGCCAGCCGGGCCGCCCCTTGCCCCAGGGTGAATCCCATTTCACCTCGTCGGCCTCGCTGACCTTGGCGCTTTTCCAGAGCACGAAATCCAGCGGATCGCCCTTGCCGGTGACGACTTCAACACGCTCGCCCGCACGCAAATCCTCCAGCGACTTGCCGGACAACTTGCCATACCCCGCAAACTTGCGCACGGCGTAATTCACGTCGCCATCCGCCGCCTGATAGGCCAGCCCGTTCTTTTCCAGTTGCGCGATCATCGCCAGCATCTGCGGCACGAATTGTGTGGCGCGCGGCTCGTGATCGGGACGCTGCACGCCCAGCGCATCGGCATCCTCGTGCATGGCATCGATGAAGCGCTGGGTCAGCGTGTGAATCGATTCACCATTTTCCGCCGCGCGTTTGATGATCTTGTCGTCGATGTCGGTGATGTTGCGCACGTAGGTCACGTCATAACCGGAGGCCTTGAGCCAGCGCTGCACCATATCGAACACCACCATCACCCGCGCATGACCGAGATGGCAATAGTCGTACACCGTCATGCCGCACACATACATGCGCACCTTGTTCGGCTCTATGGGCTGGAAGTCCTGCTTGTCGCGGGTCAGGGTGTTGTAGATTTTCAGCATCAGTCAGTCACATCAAAACGATCATCGGGAATCAGCTGCCGCGCACCAGCAACACCGGCATCGGCGCCGCACGCATCACGCCTTCGGCCACGCTGCCAAGCAGGAAATGATCCAGCCCGCGTCGGCCGTGCGTTCCAATCACGATCAGCTCGGCCTGCCAGTCCTGCGCCTGTTGCGCAATCACCCTGCCGATGCGCTGGCCATCATCGCTGATGCGGCGCGTCTCGGCCTGCAGCCCGGCCTCCTGCACTTTCTTCGCGGCATGATCGAGGATGCCCTGGCCGATTTCCTCAAAAATTTCCGGCGACAGCATGGGTGGCGTGGCGGCCATCCACTCGCCACCCGTCCAGACCTGTGACACGTCCTCGCTCACATGCAGCAGCAACAATTGCCCATCCACCAGTTTCGCCAGCTTGATCGCTTCCGCGAGCGCACGGTCAGAGGTCTGGCTGCCATCTACGGCGACGAGTATGCGTTTGTACATGTCGTTCTCCTTTCGCTGATCTGAAACAATCCAGGCTTATTCCCTGGTCCAGGAATCCTTCAGGGTAACGGTTCGGTTAAACACCAGCGTGCCGCCCGGGCAATGCTCGCGCCGGTCGGTGACGAAGTAGCCCAGCCGCTCGAACTGGTAACGGGTCTCCGGCGCGGCCTCGCGCACGCAGGCCTCCACCCAGCCCTGCACCACCGTCAGCGAGTCCGGGTTAAGGTGGGTGCAAAAATCCACTTCGCGATCGGCATCCGGCTCGGGCGCATTGAACAAGCGATCGTAGAGGCGAATTTCCGCCGGCAACGCATGTTCAGCAGAGAGGAAGTGAATCACGCCCTTGACCTTGCGGCCTTCCGGGTTCTTGCCCAGCGTATCGTGGTCGATGCTGCATTTCAGCTCGATGACCTGACCGCTCGCATCCTTCACCACCTCGTCACAGCGCATGACATAACTGTGGCGCAGACGCACCTCGCCGCCCGGGGTCAGGCGCTTCCAGCCCGGCGGCGGCGCTTCGGCAAAGTCGTCGGCCTCAATCAACAGCGACGCGGAAAACGGCACTTCGCGCTTGCCGAACTCCGGATGCTGCGGATGGAAATCGGCTTCGCGCGTCAGCGCGCCTGCGGCGTTGGTGATCGTGACTTTCAGGGGATTGATGATCGCCATCACGCGCGGCGCACGCGCTTCGAGATCGTCGCGGATGGCGGATTCCAGCACGGCCATATCCACAATATTTTCGCTTTTGGATACGCCGATGCGTTTGGCGAATTCACGCAAGCCTTCGGGCGTATAACCGCGCCGGCGCATACCGCTGATGGTAGGCATGCGCGGGTCGTCCCAGCCGCTCACCTTCTGCTCGTTCACCAGTTGCAGCAGCTTGCGCTTGCTGGTGATGGTGTAGTGCAGCTCCAGCCGCGAGAACTCGTACTGGCGCGGATGACAGGGAATCGTGATGTTATCCAGCACCCAGTCGTACAACGGTCGATGGTCCTCGAATTCCAGCGTGCAGATGGAATGGGTGATGCCTTCCAGCGCATCGGAAATGCAATGGGTGTAGTCGTACATCGGATAGATGCACCACTTGTCGCCGGTGCGAATGTGGTGCGCACGGCGAATGCGGTAGATCACCGGATCGCGCAGATTGATGTTGGGCGAGGCCATGTCGATCTTCGCGCGCAACACCATCGCGCCGTCGGCAAACTCGCCGGCTTTCATGCGCGCAAACAAATCCATATTCTCGGCGATGGGCCGGTCGCGGTTCGGGCTGTTTTGCCCGGGCTGCGTCAGTGTGCCACGATACTGGCGCATTTCTTCGGGCGTGAGATCGTCCACATACGCCAGCCCCTTGTCGATGAGCTCGACGGCAAAGTCATACAAGGCGTCAAAATAATCCGAGGCCCAGCGCACCTCGCCGTTCCACCGAAAACCCAGCCAGCGCACATCGTCCTGAATGGACAGTGCGTACTCCTCGCTTTCCTTCTCCGGATTGGTGTCATCGAAACGCAGGTTGCACGTGCCCTGATAATCCTGCGCCAGCCCGAAATTCAGACAAATCGACTTGGCATGGCCGACGTGCAGATAACCGTTGGGCTCGGGCGGGAAGCGCGTGGCGATGCGATCATGCTTGCCACCAGCCAGGTCGGCGTCGATGATGCTGCGGATGAAATTGGAAACGGGCGCGGGAGCGTTGCTACTCATCTTGACTGAATTCACATCTCGGTAAGGGATGGCGGATTTTACCCGAAATCATGCAGAATTCCCGCGCGGCGCGATGCACCGGTCGCAGACAATTTGCTAGAATCCGCGTTCGCGCCGGCCTGCCGGCAGCCCGAGGAATCCACATGCATCCCTTCATCCAGCATCGAGCACGACTTTTTGTCCGCACTGGCGCGGCGCTGCTCGCCGCCCTGCTGCTTTGCCTCGGCCTGCCAGCGTTGGCCGACGACATCAAGGATGCCAACAAACTGCTGAAACAGGGCGAATACGCGCGCGCCATGGAAAAAGTGGATCAGCATCTGGCGACAGATCCGAAAAATCCCCAGGCCCGCTTCCTGCGCGGCCTCATTTTCAACGCCCAAGGCAAAAGCGACGAGGCGCTCGTCACCTTCCGCAGCCTCACCGAGGACTATCCGGAACTGCCCGAGCCCTACAACAACCTCGCCGTGCTGTATGCCGGCCAGGGCAAGTATGACGAAGCGCTGAGCGCGCTCAGGATGGCGATCCGGATCAACCCGGCTTATGCCACGGCGCAGGAAAATCTCGGTGACGTTTACAGCCAGATGGCCGGCCTCGCCTACGAACGCGCCGCAACGCTGAAAAGCGCCCAACGCAAGCTGGCGCTGAATCGCGAACTGCTCGCCATTGGCCAGCCGGCGCCCGCCGCGACTGCGGTCAACCCGCCTGCTGAACCCACCGACAAACCCGCCGAGGCTGCGCCATGATTCCTCGCAAACTGCTTGCTGCGCTGCTCGGCCTACTGTTGTGCTGCGTCTCCCCTTTTTCTTTTTCATCCACCCTAGGAAAGCATCCCATGATCAAACTGCATACCAACCACGGCACCATCACGCTGCAACTGGACGCGGAAAAGGCGCCCCTGAGCACGAAAAACTTTATCGATTACGTTGAAAGCGGTTTCTATGACGGCACGATTTTTCACCGCGTCATGGACAACTTCATGATTCAGGGCGGCGGCTTCGAACCGGGCATGAAGCAGAAGCCGACCAATGCGCCGGTGAAGAACGAAGCGGCCAACGGCCTGAAGAACGTGAAATACAGCATCGCCATGGCCCGCACCAGCGATCCGCACTCGGCCACCGCCCAGTTCTTCATCAACGTCAGCGACAACGACTTCCTCGACTATCCGGGCCAGGATGGCTGGGGCTACGCCGTCTTCGGCAAAGTCGTTGAGGGCGCCGAAGTCGTGGATGCAATCAAGAAGGCCAAGACTGGCAACGCAGGCTTCCACCAGAACGTACCGAAGGAAGACGTGGTCATCACCAAGGCCGAAGTCGTCAAATAGGATTTAGTCGTTAGGACTGGGGATTGAGAAAAAACCAGGCAGCATTCCACTCAATCCTCAATCCTCAATCCTGACATGCCCCACAGCCTGTTCATCTCGGATCTGCATCTGCGCGCCGCCCAGCCCAAAAGTCTGGCGGCGTTCCGCTGTTTCAGCACCGGCATCGCACGGCAAGCCGAGGCGCTCTACATCCTCGGCGACCTGTTCGAATACTGGCCCGGTGACGATGATCTGGAAGATCCCTGCCACCGCGAAGTGGCCGATCTGCTGCACGACCTCGCACAACACGGCACCGCCATTTTCATCATGCAGGGCAACCGCGATCTGCTCATGGGCGACGCCCTGCTGCAAGCCTGCGGCGCCCGCGCACTCGATGATCCGATCCTGATCGACCTGTACGACACGCCCACGCTGCTGAGCCACGGCGATCTGTTGTGCACCGGCGACACCGACTACCAGCAGTACCGCGCGCAGGTTCACTCGACGGAATTCCAGCAGCAATTTCTCGCACGTCCGCTGGGCGAACGCAAGGCCTACATTGCTGAACTGCGCGCGCGCAGCCAGGACGAAAAGACCCACAAGGATGCGGCACTGATGGACGTGAGCGAAGCGGCCGTGACTGCGCTGCTGCGCGCGCATGGTTATCCCCGCCTGATCCACGGTCACACCCACCGGCCGCAGCAGCATGAACATCTGATCGACGGCCATCGCTGCGAACGCTGGGTGCTGAACGACTGGGATGTCGCGCCCGGCGCGCTGCGCTGTGACGCGACCGGTTGCACCCCGCTGGCTATCTGACGCCCGCACCTCCGCCGCACAGCGCCTCGCACGGCAGTCCATCACCATCGGGATCCAGCGCACGCACGCCGCAGCGTGTCAGGTGGTAATGCGCCTCGTCGCAAGTCACCATCTGGCTGCAATGCTGGCGCTGCCCGCAACGGTAGTCCGGCTGACCTTGCAGGGCATTGAACGGATGCTGCCGACGCCATTCCGAAGGCGGCAGCGGAGCGGGTTCCGCCCATAACCCCACACCAGACCGGCGCGCGGCTTCCTGAAGTTGCACATAACCCTGATTGCGGTGATGCAGGGAATACTCCCAGGCCATACCGCGCTCAATCTGGTAGGCATTCACGCTGATTTCGCCAACAAACACCCGCGCCACCAGACGGCCGTAACGATCCACGGCAACGGGGTCAATCCGCACCGCTTTACCGGAAACCAGTTCAATCAATGATCGCCGCGATGCTTCACCGAAGGCTTGATCATGTTCCGGCGCATCGATATCGGCCAGACGCACCTTGATCGGCCGCTGCCCGGACTCGCGCCAGACCAGCAAAGTGTCGCCATCCAGCACGCGTACGTCGCCGGGCACAAAGCTTTCCGCCATGCCCTGGCCGGGCCACCAGAGGAGGCAAGCAACAAACAGGAAACCCCCTAAAGAACCTCGAAAAACCGTAGCGAGCGGCTTGAGTGCAAGGCGCACGGAACGGAGCACACGTGACCTCTCATCGAGATAGGCGAGTGTGCGAATACCGCGCAACACAGCAACCAGGTCGCGCAGCAGGTTTGTCGGGGTTCCACTCACAGCAGGACGCTTTTGATCAGCGCCAAACACAGCAAGGCGTAACCTGCGGCGAGCAAATCGTCAAACATCACCCCCAGCCCGCCGTGCCAGGTGCTGTCGAAATACTTGATGGGCGGCGGTTTGACGATGTCAAAGAAACGGAACAGCACAAATGCCAGCAATGACCAGCCCCAGCCCGGCGGGGTGAAAAACAGCACCAGCAGGAACGCCACGATTTCATCCCAGACGATGCCGCCGTAATCGGCCACCCCCAACGCCTTGCCGGTTTTGTCGCAGACCCAGATGCCAAGCACAAACGCCCAGATCAGCAACAGCAAAAACACCATTTCGGAAAGACGCGGCGCAAGGTAGACATACATCGGGACGGCCATCAGCGTACCCCACGTGCCGGGCGCCTTGCGCGCCAGCCCGCTGCCGAAACCGAATGCCAGGAAATAAGCGGGGTGGCTGAACAGGAAGGCCCAGTCCGGTTTGATGCGCAATTCAGCCGAAGTGGTCATAGCCGCGCTCCTCCAAAATGATCTGTGCGCCCGAAGCATCGCGCACCCGGCAACCCGGCTCCGCCACTACCCGCCCGATGCGGCTTAGCGGCAGCGCCAGACGGACAGCGAGTTGTTCGATGGCATCGCGCCGCTGCGGCGCGGCGGTAAAACAGAGCTCGTAATCGTCGCCCCCATTCATAGCCAGGCGCGTCCGCCGGTACTTGCGCAATTGTGACGAAACCGGCAAAACCTCGGCATCAAGCTCGGCGCCCGCACCCGAAGCTTCGAGAATGTGGCCGAGATCGGCCAGCAAACCGTCGGAAACGTCGATGGTGCTGTGCGCAATGCCGCGCAATGCCAGCCCCAGCGCCACACGCGGCTGCGGCTGATGCAAACGCCGGACGCAGGCAACGTAATCCGCATCCGCCAAACTCACACGCCCCTGCAAATGTGCGAGCGCCAGCGCCGCATCGCCCAGTTCGCCGGACACCCAGATGTCGTCACCGGCCTGCGCGCCGTCGCGGCGCAAGGCTTGATCCGGCGGAACTTCGCCCAGAATGGTCACACTCAGCGTCAACGGGCCGCGCGTCGTATCGCCGCCCACCAGCGCCACGTTGTGTGCTTGCGCCAGCGCAAAAAAACCGGCGCTGAATTGCGTGAGCCAGCCTTCTTCCTCGGCGGGCAGCGCAATCGCCAAGGTCGCCCAGCGCGGCAGCGCGCCCATGGCGGCCATATCGGACAGATTTACGGCCAGGGTTTTGTGCCCCAATAGAAAAGGATCGGCATCCGGAAAAAAATGCGTGCCGCTGACCAGCATGTCGGTGGAAACGGCAAGCACATTGCCTAGCGCTGGTTGCAACAGCGCAGCATCGTCGCCGACACCGAGCAGCGCGCCCGGCGCGGGGCGGGTGAAGTAACGGCGAATCAGGCCGAATTCAGACATTGCCTCTCAGCGGCCGGTCAATTCCAGCGTGCGAATGTCCGGCGCCAGTTTATCCAGCACACCGTTCACATATTTGTAGCCGTCGGTGCCGCCAAAGGTCTTGGCCAGTTCGACCGCCTCGTTGATCACCACGCGATACGGGACTTCGATGTGATGCACCAGCTCGTAGGCGCTCAGCAGCAGCACGGCGAATTCCACCGGGCTGAGTTCGTCGCCCGGACGATCCAGATATTTGGCCAGCAGCGCTTCCAGCTCGGCATGATTCCCCAGCGCACCACGCAGCAGCTGGGAAAACAGCGGCTTGTCGTAGCGGCCCAACTTCTTTTCGGCCAGGATCTGCGCTTCGATTTTTTGCGCGTCACCGGCGGTTACCCGCCACTGATAAATGCCTTGCAGCGCCAATTCCCGCGCGCGATGGCGCGGACTGGTCGCCGGTTTTTTCGGTGTCTCCATGGTGCTCATCCCAGCGCCCGCAGCAGGTTGACCATTTCAATCACGACCTGGGCCGCCTCGCCGCCCTTGACGCTCATGCGCGCAATCGCCTGATCGTCGTTGTCCGTCGTAAGGATGGCATTGGCCACGGGAATTCCGCCCGCCAGCTGTACATCGCCGACACCGCGTGCGGACTCGTTCGACACCACCTCGAAATGATAGGTGTCGCCGCGTATCACCGCACCCAACGCGACCAGACCATCGTACTGCCCGCTTTCCGCCATGCGCAGCAGCACCAGCGGAATTTCCAGCGCGCCGGGCACCGTGGCCAGCATAATGTCGTCCTCGGCCACGCCATGCGCCACCAGCTGGGCGCGGCAGGCCGCCAGCAAACCTTCGCACACGTCGGTGTTGAAACGGCTTTGCACGATGCCGATACGCAAGCCCTTGCCGTCCAGATTCTGTTCAATTTCTTTCATCTTCATTCCTCAGGCGTAGCCCAAAATTTCCAGTCCAAATCCGGTCATGCTCGGCAGTTTGCGCGGCGTGCCGATCAGGCGCATCTTGCCCACGCCGAGCTCGCGCAATATCTGCGCACCGATGCCATAACTTTTCGGATCCCATTTGGCCGCCGTGTGCATATCCGGCTGATCCATCGCCCGCGCCCGCAGATTTTCCGCCGTCTCGGTCTGATGCATCAGCACCAGCACGCCCGCTTCGGCGGCGGCAATTTTTTGCATAGCCTCATGCACGCTCGTGCCCTGCGTGTAGTGCGCCTGTTCGAGAAAATCCAGCGCCGACAAGGGCTCGTGCACGCGCACCAGCGTCTCGCTGCCGGCGCTGATCCGGCCTTTGACCAGCGCCAAATGCGTGCGCTGCGTGCTGTCATCGCAATACGCCACCAGCTCGAATTCGCCATAGGCGGTCTGCACCTTGCGGCTGCCCGCACGCACGATCAGGCGCTCGTGCTGGCTGCGATATTCGATCAGCTCGGCAATCGTGCCGATTTTCAGGCCATGCTGCCGGGCAAACGGAATCAGGTCCGGCAGACGCGCCATCTCGCCATCATCCTTGAGAATTTCGCAAATCACGGCCGCCGGTGTCACGCCCGCCAGCCGGGCCAGATCACAACCGGCCTCGGTATGACCGGCGCGCACCAGCACACCGCCATTGCGCGCCATCAGCGGAAAGATGTGGCCGGGCTGCACGATGTCGGTCGGCCGCGCATCGGCGGCCGCCGCCGCCTGAATGGTGCGTGCCCGGTCTGCTGCGGAGATGCCCGTAGTCACGCCGCTCGCCGCCTCAATGCTCAGGGTGAAATTGGTCGCCAGCGGCAAACCGTTCTCGCGCACCATCAGCGGCAATTCAAGCTGGCGGCAATGCGCCTCGGTCAGCGTCAGGCAGATCAGGCCGCGCGCGTGCTTGGCCATGAAATTCACCATCTCCGGCGTGGCAAACTCGGCGGCAAAAACCAGATCGCCCTCGTTCTCGCGATCTTCCTCGTCGACCAGCACCACCATACGTCCGGCGGCGATGTCGGCAATGATGTCCTGTATCGGGGCAATTTCGGTCATGGTGCGGATTCCTGTTCAACTTGCTGCATGCGCTCGACATAGCGCGCGATCAGATCGATCTCCAGATTCACCCGGGCGCCCGCCTGCAACTCGCCCAGCGTGGTCACCGCCAGCGTATGCGGGATCAGGTTCACATCGAACTCGCACCCTGTCACCCGGTTAATGGTCAGGCTCACGCCATTGATGGTGATCGAGCCCTTCATCGCAATGTATTTCGCGAGCGCTTGCGGCGCGCGCACGCTCAGGTGCCAGCTCTCGCCGAGATCGACAAAAGCGGCGACTTCGCCGACGCCATCGACATGGCCGCTGACCAGATGCCCGCCGAGACGATCGGACAAACGCAAGGCTTTTTCCAGATTGACGCGGCCGCCGGGCTGCTCCAGCCCCGTCGTGCAATTCAGCGTTTCCCGCGACACCGCGACCACGAAATCCAGCCCCTCCAGAGCAATCACCGTGAGGCACACGCCATTGACCGCAATGCTGTCCCCGAGCTGAACGTCGTCCAGCCCAAGATCGCGCGTCGTCACCGTCAGGCGCAAACCGCCCTCGCGATCTTCCGCGCGGGCAATCACCCCAACGTCTGCCACTATGCCACTGAACATCCTTATCCCTTCACACTCGCCAGAATCCGCAGATCTTCACCGACCTGACGAATATCCCGCCAGACCAGTTCGATACGCTGATCCAGCGCCATCAATTCACCCAGTTGCGCGACACCGCGCGCCTGGTCGCCCAGCAATTGCGGCGCGACATACAACAACAATTCATCGACCAGCCCGGCCTGCAACAGCGCGCCGTTCAGCGTGCTGCCCGCTTCAACCAGCACCTCGTTGACACCGTGCCCGGCCAGATCATCCAGCATCTGCGGCAAATCCACCTGCCCTTGGGCATTGGGCAGCACCCGCACCTGGGCCCCCGCCTGCTCCAGAGAGGCAATTTTTCCGGCATCCGCAACCGCGCTGTAAACCATCACTCCGGACGTTTTCAGCAAGCGCGCCCAGGCCGGCATTTGCAAAGTGCTGTCGAGCACCACGCGCAACGGCTGGCGTGCACAGTCCGGCAAACGCACATTCAGCCCGGGATCGTCGGCCAGCACCGTGCCGCTGCCCGTCAACACAGCGCAGGAACGCGCGCGCCAATGCTGCACATCCTCCCGCGCCGCTGGCCCGGTAATCCATTTGCTGGCCCCGTTCGCCAGCGCGGTACGGCCGTCCAAACTCATGCCGATCTTGCTGCGCACCCAGGGACGACCGCGCGTCATGCGCGAAAAAAAACCGATGTTCAGCTCGCGCGCCGCAATCTCCATGAGCCCGCATTCGACCGCGATGCCGGCCGCGCGCAAACGGGCCAGACCTTCCCCCGCCACTTGCGGATTGGGATCCTGCACCGCGACCACCACACGCTGCACCCCGGCAGCGATGAGGGCGTCCGCGCAGGGCGGCGTGCGCCCGTGGTGACTGCAAGGCTCCAGCGTCACATAAACCGTGGCGCCGCGAGCCGCATCACCCGCCGCCTGCAACGCATGCGTTTCGGCGTGGGGCTCGCCCGCGCGCACATGCCAGCCCTCACCGACATTGCGCCCGTCACGCACCAGCACACAACCCACCCTGGGATTGGGCGAGGTGGTATTCAGCCCGCGCGCCGCGAGTTGCAGCGCATGCGCCATCCAGACATTGTCCTGCACGTCAGCCATCAGCGCCCGCCCGTATTGCGTTCGCGCATGGCTTCCACCGCCTCGGCGAAATCGGACACATCCTGAAAACTCTTGTACACCGATGCGAAACGGATATAGGCCACCTTGTCGAGCTTGAGCAGTTCCTTCATCACCATTTCGCCAATCTGACGCGAGGGAATTTCGCGCTCGCCCATTTCAAAAACCTTCTGCGTCACGTGATCGATTGCCGCATCCACCAGCGCCGTGGAAACCGGCCGCTTGTGCAGGGCGCGACTGAAACTGACGCGCAGCTTGTCGACATCGAACTCGCTGCGCATGCCGTTCTGCTTGACGACCTGCGGCATGCGCAACTCCACGGTCTCGTGAGTCGTGAAGCGCTTGTCGCACGACAGACAGCGGCGGCGGCGGCGAATGCTGTCGCCTTCCTCGCTCTCGCGTGTATCCACCACCTGGGTGTCGTCGCCTTTACAGAACGGACATTTCATAGGATTTAGGAGCTAGGATTCAGGATTGAGCGAAGTGCCATTAAGCGAGGAAGCGCGCACGCCGCCTCAATCCTGATGACTCAATCCTCAATCCCGCCTTAGTCATACACCGGAAATGCCGTGGTCAGTTTCTTCACCTCGGCCGTCACGCGCGCGATGACTGCATCATCGTTCGGCGCATCCAGCACATCGGCGATCAGGTTCGCCAGCTTCTCTGCTTCCAGCTCCTTGAAACCGCGCGTGGTCATGGCCGGCGAGCCAATGCGGATGCCGGAGGTAACGAAGGGTTTCTCCGGATCGTTCGGAATGGCGTTCTTGTTGACGGTGATGTGAGCGCGACCCAATGCGGCCTCTGCATCCTTGCCGGTCAGTTTCTTGGCGCGCAGATCGACCAGGAACACGTGGCTGTCGGTGCGACCGGAAACGATGCGCACGCCGCGCTCGGTCAGCACCTTGGCCATCACGCGCGCATTCGCAATCACTTGCAACTGGTACGCCTTGAATTCCTTGCTCGCCGCTTCCTTGAACGCCACGGCCTTGGCCGCGATCACGTGCATCAGCGGGCCGCCCTGCAACTGCGGGAAGATGGCGGAGTTCAGCGCCTTCTCGTGTTCGGCCCTGGCCAGAATCAGACCGCCGCGCGGTCCGCGCAGGGTCTTGTGGGTCGTGGTGGTCACGAAGTCGGCTATCCCGACCGGGTTGGGATACACGCCTGCCGCAATCAGCCCGGCGTAATGCGCCATGTCCACAAACAGGTAGGCGCCGACGCTGTCGGCGATGGCGCGGAAGCGTTTCCAGTCGATCACCAGCGCGTAGGCGGAAGCCCCGGCCACGATCATCTTGGGCTTGTGCTCGGTAGCCAGACGCTGCACTTCGTCGTAGTCGATCTCTTCCTTGTCGTTCAGGCCGTACTGGATGGCGTTATACAGCTTGCCGCTGATGTTCACCGTCGCGCCGTGGGTCAGATGGCCGCCATGCGCCAGACTCATGCCGAGAATGGTGTCGCCGGGCTTGAGCACCGAGACGTACACGCCCTGGTTGGCCTGCGAGCCGGAATGCGGCTGCACATTGGCGTATTCCGCGCCGAACAGCGCTTTGGCGCGATCGATCGCCAGTTGTTCGGCAATGTCCACATATTCGCAACCGCCGTAATAGCGCTTGCCGGGATAGCCCTCGGCGTACTTGTTGGTGAGCTGGCCACCCTGCGCCTCCATCACGGCGGGACTGGTGTAATTCTCCGAAGCGATCAGCTCGATGTGATCTTCCTGACGGCGATTTTCATCCTGGATGGCAGCCCACAGTTCCGGATCAACGGTAGCAACGGTATTTTTTCTTGAAAACATGGCGATAACGTCCTGAAAGTTGGAAAACGGCAAGGGCGCGGATTTTAGCACGCGGAAGGCTGTTGAAAACGTAGCGAGGAAGCGAGCATCCCGCAACGCCGCAGATGGCCACCGCAGCAGTTTTTCAACCGTCTGCTAGCGCCCCGCGATGGTCATCCCGTCCACGAGAATGGAGCCGCACTGGCGGGCGCCCTGCACCAGCACATCGTTGCCCACCGCGACCACCTGGCGATACATGTCACGCAGATTGCCCGCGATCGTGATTTCTTCCACCGGGTATTGAATCTCGCCACCTTCGACCCAGAAGCCCGCCGCACCGCGCGAGTAATCGCCGGTAACGTGATTCACGCCCTGCCCCAGCAGCTCGGTGACCAGCAGGCCGCGCCCCATTTGCCTGAGCAGACCATCAAAATCGAGTTCGCCCGGACGCAGGATCAGATTATGCGTACCGCCCGAGTTGCCCGTAGTCTGCATACCCAGCTTGCGCGCCGCGTAGCTGCCAAGAAAATAACCGCGCAGCACGCCATCCTCGACAATGCGCCGGCGCTGCACGCGCACGCCTTCGTCATCGAACGGACTGGAACCCAAGCCCTTGGGCAAATCCGGCACATCCTCGATGTTGATGTGTGACGCAAACACCGGCTGGTCAAGCTGGCCGAGCAGAAAAGAAGACTTGCGATACAGAGAGCCGCCGCTGACCGCGCCGACAAAATGCCCGAGCAAACTCGCCGCAACCGGCGCCTCGAACAGCACGGGCGCCTGCAAGGTCTTGAGCTTGCGCGCATTCAGGCGGCGCAGCGTGCGCCGCGCGGCCACACGGCCCAGCTCATTCGCAGGCAGCAAATCCGCCACATCCCGCGCCACGCTGTACCAGTAATCGCGCTCCATCGAGTCTTCGCCACCCGCGATCAGCGCGCAGCTCAGGCTATGACGCGAAGTGGGATAACCACCGATAAAACCCAGACTGTTGGCAATCACGAACTGCGACTCATGCACATTGGCCGTCGCACCTTCGGAATTGCTGATGCGCGGATCGCTGTCCAGCCCCGCACGTTCGCAATCGCGCGCCAGCGCAATCGCCTGTTCGACGGGCAAATCCCAAGGATGATACAAATCCAGATCCGGCATTTCGCGTGCAAGCAAGGCTTCCTCGGGCAGACCGGCGCAATCGTCTTCCGCCGTGTAACGCGCAATCGACAGCGCCGCGTCCACCGTATCGCGCATGGCCGGCAGGGAAAAATCCGAACTACTGGCATTGCCGCGCCGCTGGCCGATATACACCGTAATGCCTACGCCCTTGTCGCGGTTGTATTCGATGGTCTCCACCTCGCCCTGACGCACGCTCACGGTCTGCCCGAAACCTTCGGAAATCTCCAGCGCAGCCGCCGTCGCACCGCGCTGTTTGGCGTAATCCAGCATGTCGCGGGCCATCGCGCGCAGCGTGGCGTCGTCATAGGAAAAACGCGCGGCGGAAGTTGACGGCTCAGTCATAAGCTTGAAGTGGGATTTACGAAAGGCGTTATCATAGCAGCGTTGACAAACCCCCTGCCTGCCATGAACCCAGATTACACAGACGAAGAGCTCCTCGAAGGCGAATTACCGCCGAGCAAAACCAAAATCAAGAAGGAAATGCACGCGCTGCAGGACATCGGCGCCGAACTGGTCGCTCTGGGCAAGGATCAGCTGGCCCAGCTCGACCTGCCGGAGAATCTGCGCGACGCCGTCCGCGAGATGCACCGCATCAACAAATTCGGGGCGCAGCGCCGCCAAATGCAATACATCGGCAAACTTATGCGCGACATCGACCCCGCGCCCATCATCGAAAAACTCAATGCCTGGAAAGGCCTGTCGCAGCAGCACACCGCCCACCTGCACCTGCTGGAACGCTGGCGCGACCGCCTGCTGGAAAGCGATCAGGCGCTCACCGAGTTGCTGGCCAAATTCCCCCAGGCCGATGCCCAGCGCCTGCGCACGCTGATCCGCAACGCCCAGAAAGAAAAGGAAGCGGGCAAGCCGCAGAAAAACTATCGCGAACTGTTCCAGGCGTTGCGCGAGGTCTTTCCCGAACCATGAGCGATCTGCTGCAAAGCATCGTGCTGGACACCGGCGGCAATCCGCAAACCAGCATCATCTGGCTGCACGGACTGGGCGCTGACGGACATGATTTCGAACCCGTGGCCGACGAGTTGCGCCTGCCCAATCCGGTGCGTTACATCTTCCCGCACGCGCCCATGCGCCCCGTCACCATCAATGGCGGCTTCGTCATGCGCGCCTGGTACGACATCGCCGAAATGAACATTGCGGCCCGGCAGGACGACGCGGGCATCCGCGATTCGCAGGCTCAGGTCGAAGCCCTGATCCGGCGCGAAAACGAGCGCGGCATTCCGTCCAGCAGAATTTTTCTCGCGGGATTTTCGCAAGGCGGCGCTATCGCCCTGCACACCGCACTACGCCAAACCCGGCCGCTCGCCGGCGTACTGGCGCTCTCGACCTACTTGCCGCTATCCGCACTGGCTGCGCAGGAAATACAGCCCGGCGCGCAAACCACGCCTATTTTCATGGCGCACGGCCGCAGCGACACAGTAATTCCGCCCGCGCTGGGCCGCGCCTCGGCTGACGCGCTGACGGCGCTCGGCTGCCGCGTGGACTGGCACGAATATCCGATGGCGCATTCCGTCTGCGACGCCGAACTGCGCGACCTCGAACGCTGGCTCGCCGTGCAGATGGGCTGACGCTGACGGCATGATTCCCTGGCTGGATGCCTCAATTGATTTCCCGCCCGCAGATCGCGCCCTGCGCGAACCCAACGGACTGCTGGCCGCAGGCGGCGATCTCTCCGCCCCGCGCCTGCTGAACGCTTACCGGCACGGCATCTTTCCCTGGTTCAATACCGACGCCCCGCTGCTCTGGTGGAGCCCCGACCCGCGCATGGTGTTGATTCCCGGCGAATTCAGGATTTCGCATTCGCTGCGCAAAACCCTGCACAAACAACAATTCGAAGTGCGTTTCGACACCGCTTTCGAAAGCGTCATGCGCGCCTGCGCCGCGCCGCGCGCCGGTCAGGCCGGCAGCTGGATACACGACGACATGATCGCCGCCTATTGCGCACTGCACGAGCTCGGCCATACGCACTCGGTGGAAAGCTGGCAGGGCGGGCAATTGGTCGGCGGCCTGTACGGCGTCGCGATCGGCCGGATGTTCTACGGCGAATCGATGTTCAGCCGGGTCAGCGATGCGTCCAAGGTTGCTCTGGCGCATCTCGCGCGGCAACTCGGGCGCTGGGATTTCGGGCTGATCGATTGCCAGATGAACACTTCGCATCTGGCCTCGCTCGGCGCCCGGGAAATTCCGCGCGCCGACTTCATTGCCCGCGTGCAGGAGTTGGTAAACTGTGCGCCGGTCACCCGCTGGCAATTCGACGCCGATCTGTTTCCATGAGCCTGCCGCACGACATTCCGATCAGCGCGCTGCATTATTATCTGACTGCGCCCTACCCCTGCAGCTACCTGCCGGATTTGCAGGCGCGCTCGCAGGTGGCCACGCCCGAATTCCTGATCGACAAGGCCATGTATTCGAAACTGGTGCGGCACGGCTTCCGGCGCAGCGGCACCCACACTTACCGGCCGCGCTGCGATAATTGCCGCGCCTGCGTCCCGCTACGCATTCCGGTGCAGCAATTCCGGCCCACCCGTTCCCAGCGCCGGGCCTGGACGCAACATGCCGGACTGGCAGCCAGCGCCCATCCCCTGCAGTTCCGGGCCGAGCACTACGCACTCTACCAGCGTTACCAGCATGGCCGTCACGGCGAAGGCGAGATGGCCGACGACAGCCGCAGCACATATCGCAGCTTCTTGCTGCAAAGCCACGTCGACACCGTGCTGGTGGAATTCCGCGAGCAGGGCATCCTGCGCATGGTCAGCGTCATTGACGTGCTCAATGACGGCCTGTCCTCCGTGTACACCTTTTTCGATCCGGACCTGCCGCAAACCAGTTTCGGGATTTACAACGTGTTGTGGCAGATCGACCTGTGTCAGCGCCTGGGACTGACTTATCTCTATCCGGGCTACTGGATTCGCGATTGCCGCAAGATGGCGTATAAAATCCGCTTCCAGCCCGCCGAAGGGCGAATCGATGGTCAATGGCAACGCCTGGCCGACCTGAAAGGAAACCCGTGAAAACCCGACTCGCGATTTTTGTGTGCACCCTGTTGCTGCTGCCCTTTGCCGGCGCCTGGCTCGGCGATATTGGCCGGGACAGCGCCGCGAACAACGATGCGAGCGCGCTGGCCGCCACCAGCGTTGCCGCGCTTGCGCTGCTGTGCTTGCTGTTGCTGAGCAACCTCGGTGTGGTGCTGCGCACCGGCAACAATCCGCTCCAGCTGCAACGCCGCTACTTCCTCGCCGTGGGCGGGGCCAGCGCCGTGCTGGGCTGGCTACTCGTTTACCTCAATCAATTTACGGCCAGCGCCGCATCGGGACTTGCCTTCGAGCCGTTGCAAGTGCTTTTCAGCACCCTGCTGTTTGCCCTGCTCGCCCCGGCGGTGTTAAGCCTGCGCGCTTTTTTCGGCTCCTTCACCGGCATGCTGCGCCGCCTCGCGCGCGGTCCCGCCCTGCCCATGCTGCCAGACGACACGCTGGTTTTCCTGCTCAGCCCAATGGTGATTGCCGGCCTGCTCGGCGGCGCGGCCTGGCCGGAAATTTTAGCCTGGCTGCTTTGGCTCAGCCCCTTGCTGCTGCTCGTCGCCCTGCAACTCATGTGGCAGGAAAGCACTATATTCGCCGGCCTGAAGTACGGCGACTGGGGCCGCGTCACCCATGCCGCGCTGGCCGGACTGATCGCCTGCAATCTCGCGGTTTACAGTTACACGGCAGCGGGCGGCGAATTCAACCTGCAAGCCCCCGTCTGGTTAAGCCAGTGCGGTTACGCCCTGTTCGGCCTGTTGGCCCTGCAGCTGGGTGATGTTGTCGCCGAAAGCTGGCGCGGCAAGTCGCGCAGCGAAGTCTTCAAACGCAAACCTTTCCCAATTCCCGTCACGACACGCAAATGAATCCCTATTCGCTATTGCGTCCCGCGCTGTTCGCGCTGGATGCCGAAAACGCCCACCATCTCACCCTGAACGGCCTCAACACGGCGCACCAGCTCGGCTTGCTGGCGCTGACCCAACCGCGCCCGGCGGACGATCCGCGCACGGTCATGGGCCTGACCTTTCCGAATCCGGTCGGGCTGGCTGCCGGTCTGGACAAGAATGGCGATTGCATAGACGCCCTCGGCGCGCTGGGTTTCGGCTTCATCGAAATCGGTACCGTCACGCCGCTACCGCAGCCCGGCAACCCGAAACCGCGCCTGTTCCGCCTGCCTGAAGTGCAGGGCATCATCAATCGCATGGGATTCAACAACGACGGGGTGGACGCCTTGATCGCCAACGTCAAGCGCGCCAGTTACCGTGGCATTCTCGGCATCAACATCGGCAAAAACGCCGCCACGCCGATCGAAAAAGCCGCCGACGATTACCTGATTGGCCTGCGCAAGGTGTATCCCCACGCGAGCTACGTCACCGTCAACATCTCCTCGCCCAACACCAAGAATCTGCGCCAGTTGCAGGGCGGCAATGAGCTCGACGCACTGCTGGCGCAACTCCGCGCGGAACAGATCAAACTCGCCGACACGCACGGAAAATATGTGCCGCTTGCCGTGAAAATCGCGCCCGATCTTGATCTCGACCAGATCCGGGAAATTGCCGCACTGCTGATGCGCCACCAGATTGATGCGGTCATCGCCACCAACACTACCCTGTCGCGCGACGGCGTTGAACATCTGCCGCACGGCCACGAAACCGGCGGGCTTTCCGGCGCGCCCGTGCGCGAAAAATCCACCGCCGTGATCCGCGCGCTGGCCACGGAACTGGATGGTGCGCTGCCCATCATCGGTGTCGGCGGCATTCTCAACGGCGAAGACGCCGTGGAAAAAATCCGCGCCGGCGCATCTCTCGTGCAGATTTACAGCGGCTTGATTTATCGCGGCCCGGCGCTGGTTGCGGAATGCTGCGCCGCGCTCAAAACCCGCTAAGCGGCCTCTATTTGGCCAGCTTGCTATGGCGAATCGAGTATGTGAAATACACGATCAGACCGATCGTGAGCCACACGACAAAGCGCAGCCAGGTGGCCTGGGGAAGGAATGCCATCAGTGCCGCGCATGACACCATGCCGAGCGCCGGGAACAGCGGATTAAAAGGATTTTTGAAGGGCCGGGGCAGGTCGGGCTGACGCACGCGGAGCACGATCACGCCAAGACACACCAGCACAAAGGCGGCAAGCGTGCCGATATTGACCAGCTCGATCAGCACCCCCAGCGGGAAAAAGCCCGCCGCCAGCGCCATCACGATGCCGCTCAACGCAATGACGCGCACCGGGGTCTGCGTCTTCGGATTGATTTCAGCAAAAAATGGCGAGAGCAGACCATCCCGCGACATCGCAAAAATCACCCGGGTCAGGCCGTAATAAAGCACCAGCATCACCGTCGTCAGCCCGGCAATAACGCCGGTTGCAATCAAGGCGGACGCCCAGTTATATCCCAGCAACTGCAAGGCGTAAGCCACCGGGGAAGACACGCCCAGTTCCTTGTATGAAACGATTCCCGTCAGCAGCCCGGAAACGACAATGTAAATAACGGAGCAAAAAGCCAGCGAACCGATGATGCCGATGGGCACATCGCGCTGCGGATTCCTGGCTTCCTCCACTGCGGTAGACACCGCATCGAAACCCACATACGCGGAAAACACCAGCGCGGCGCCCGCCAGCACCCCGGTGGTTTTACCATCGGGCAAAGTCTCGAACCAGCCATAGGGCATGAAGGGATGCCAATTGGCCGGATCGACGTTGAACGATGCGATGCTGACAAAGATCGCGATGGTCAGCACCTTGATGAACACCATTGCGGTGTTGAGCTGGGCGCTCTCCTTGATGCCGATAATCAGCATGCTCATCAGCGCAAGAATAATCATGGATGCCGGCAGATTGATCACGCCGCCCATTTCCGGGGATTTCGTCAGGACATCCGGCAAACCCATGCCCATGGCGGTCAGGGCATTATTGAAATAACCCGACCAGCCATTGGCAACCGCTGCGACGGAAACGCTGTATTCCAGCAACAGAATCCAGCCAATGATCCAGGCGACAATCTCGCCGAACGCAACGTAGGAATAGCCATACGCACTCCCGCAGCCGCCCACTGTGGATGCCAGCTCCGAGTAGGCCAGGGCCGCAAACGCACAGGCGAATCCGGCGATGGCAAACGAAACCACCACAGCGGGGCCGGACTGGTTGGCGGCAGCCAATCCGGTCAGCACAAAAATACCCGTGCCGATAATGGCCCCGACACCCAGCAAGGTCAGATCAAAAGCCGAAAGGCACTTTTTAAGCCCTGTATCGGCCTGCTCGATTTTCTTGGTGCGAAACAGCTTGCGGATCATTGGCAATCCTCCCCGATTTTTTCAGAAAACCTCAAGTTTCATCCCGCGACCTCGGCCGAAAACAGCGGCGCCTGAACCGGATCGCGCCCCGATTTGAGCAACGCCTCCAGCGCCCGCTGCGCGGTGTCCGTCATCCCGTGCTGGCGGCCGTGTTCCAGCAAACGCCGCAGCGCCTGCGCCAGCGGGTAATCGCAATCCGACCAGTTTTCCACCAGCTCGCGCGCCGGCACCCGCACCAGCCGCAACTTGCCTGACTTCACCCGCAGCAAGTGCGCACACTCCGCGCCGCGCCGCGCCACAATCGCCACATGACGCTGGCGATCGAGCAGCACCTGCCCGCGCGTGACATGCAACGTCGGCGCGACAAAATCAAAGGTGCTGTAATCGGTGGGGTCTTTGGCCATTACTTCGCCGTTACGGATTATTTTGATAACTCAAGGCAAGGCTCTTTTGATTGCAGGCGCGACCCAACCAGAAATTTTTTGCCACCAATAGCTCTCCGGACAACCGCTGAGCGACTTTGAGTTTCGCTCAGGTTTTTAACGGCATGGCAACACGATTTTTGATATGCGCCAATGCCTCCTCGATTTGATCGATCAGGATCAAACACAGATCTCCGAATTCAAGCCGGGCAAGCGCCAAATCAATTGCGGCAAATTCTCCGCGAACCTCGTCGATGCGGCCGACACGACCGGCATTCTGCAACCCCTCCTGCATCAGCTTGAGCACCTCGCCATCGGCGCGGCCTCGCTGACACTGATCCTGATACAGAATCACTTCGTCAAAAACCTCGCCAAGGATTTCGGTTTGCTGGCGAATGTCCTGGTCACGCCGGTCACCCGCACCACTGACTACGACAAAGCGGCGCCCTGCCGGCATTTTCTCCACCGCACTGACCAAAGCCAGCATCGCATCCGGGTTATGTCCATAATCGGCGATCAGCGTTGCGCCTTGATAATCGAACATATTGAAGCGCCCCGGAGTGTTCAGCGCATCATTAACAAAAGTCCGCAGCCCCTGGCGGATAGTGTCGGTCCCGATGCCCAACGCAAAAGCTCCGGCAATCGCGGCCATGGCATTTTCAATCTGAAAACCGATCAAACCGCCGAGCGTCAGGGGAATGTCGGCAAACGCAAAGTGATGCCTGCCATTTTTACCGGCCAGCACAATCCCGGTCTCATCGGTATAGACGACATACTGCCCGCGCACATAATGTTCCTTCATCACCACATTGTCAGGATCACGCGCGAAGAAAATAACGGCGCCGGGACAGGCTTTTGCCATGTCGGCGACGATGGGATCCGCTGCATTCAATACCGCGCATCCGTGCTCGGGAGCAACATTTTCGACAATCACGCGCTTGAGAACGGCAAGCTCATTCACGGTATTGATATAGTTCAATCCCAAATGGTCCCCTGCCCCGATATTGGTGACGATCGCAACATCGCAACGGTCAAACGCCAAGCCTTCCCGCAACAACCCGCCGCGCGCGGTTTCCAGAACAGCCGCATCGACGTCCGGATGCATCAACACGTTGCGCGCGCTTTTGGGGCCGCTGCAATCGCCGCTGTCTATCTGCCGGCCATGGATATAAACGCCGTCCGAATTGGTCATTCCCGTGCGCAATCCGCTGACTTCCAGCAAATGGGACATGAGCCGCACCGTAGTGGTTTTTCCATTGGTGCCGGCGACAGTCACCAGCGGAATGCGGCCATTCCGGCCTTCGTCGAACAACAGCGAAACAATGGCCTCGCCGACCGCGCGGCTTTTGCCAAACGATGGCTGCAAATGCATGCGCAATCCAGGCGCGGCATTGACTTCCACAATCCCGCCGTTTTGCGCCTCCAGCGACTGCGCCATGTTTTCGCAAACCACATCAACCCCGCAAATATCCAGGCCGATCACGCGGGCCGCCTCAATGGCCCGCGCGGCAATTTCGGGATGCACATCATCCGTCACGTCTGTCGCCGTTCCGCCGGTGCTGAGATTGGCGTTATTACGCAAAGTCACCTGACAACCCTTCGGGGGAACCGAGTCCAGCGTCAATCCCTGTCCGGCCAAACGCGCATGCGCAATGCTGTCGATGCGAATCCTGGTAAGCGCGGTCGCGTGCCCATCGCCACGACGCGGATCGCTATTCACCTCATCCACCAGCTGCCGGACCGTATGCACCCCGTCGCCCACAACATGCGGAGGCTCACGCCGTGCGGCGGCCACCAGCCGGTCATTCACCACCAGAAGCCGATAATCCTGACCCGGCAAAGATCGCTCGATCATGACTTCAGAGCTGATCGATTCTGCTGCCGCATAGGCGGTCTCGAGCTGCGACCGCGCCGTGATATTGACGGTCACCCCTTTGCCCTGATTGCCATCCTGGGGTTTAACCACCACAGGGAAACCCAACTCCTGCGCCACAGTCCAGGCCTCTTCCACATTCGACACGGAGCGCCCTTGGGGCACAGGCACGCCGGCGGCTTCCAGCAATTGCTTGGTCAATATCTTGTCCTGCGCGATGGACTCGGCGATGGCGCTGGTTCTATCCGTTTCAGCAGCCAGAATACGGCGCTGTTTGCTCCCCCAGCCAAACTGCACCATGCTGCCGGAAGTCAGGCGGCGATAAGGAATATTGCGGGCCAGCGCCGCCTGCACGATGGCGCCCGTGCTCGGGCCCAGCCGCATATCTTCGTCCAGCTCATGCAAACGGTGCAGCGCGGCATCAAGATCAAACGGGGTGTTTTCAAGCGCGGCACGGCACAGCTCGAAAGCAAGGTCGTACGCCAGGCGGCCGACAGCCTCTTCGGTGTATTCGACCACAATCTTATAATCGCCATCGGTTGTCGTTGCAACCGTCCGGCTAAAGGTCACGGGGCAGCCGGCGGCCGTCTGCAATCCCAGCGCCGCCCGTTCGAGAACATGCGCAATGGAAACCGCATCGCTTTTGCCCGCCGAACACAACTCTCCGATTCCGGGGAATCGGGCGCGCAAGCGATCTTCGAAGCCGGGTAGCCCCATACAGGCAATCTCCTCCGGCACACAGTGAACGATGGCCTCGATAGAAGTGTGCCGACTCCACAAATTGGGGCCACGTAACGCGCGGATTCTGGATATTTTCATGGAGACTCTTAATGTCGGACCAAATTAAATTATTCGGGTCATAACGTTTCAAGTCCGGCGCGGATGACGCTATCCGGAATCTTCAACGCCCAGGCGGCGCCTATCGCCGCAAGCATATCAACCAAACCCATCCCTGCCGGCAACGTCTCCCGCGCAACAAAACCGGTTTCCGAATTTCCGGTTGCCAGCCATATCCGGCCATCACGCACGAATACGGCTCGCCCTTGCTGCTTGCAGTGTTCTGCAAGCGCAGCCGTCTTGCCTTCCTGGCTAAAAAGAATCGTCTCTCCGTCGCAGAGCGACGCCATCCGGAGAACCATTGGGTCATCCGCATTCAGTACGGCTACCCCGCTATCGAGCACCACATCGACCGCTGTGCGTAGCACCGAAAACAAGTGCTCTTCCGTGTCGATGAAAAAATCCGGCAAGCGCGTCTCCGAATCCGCCTGCGTCACCACCGCAATCAAACTGCGGTCATACGCCAAACCCTCCTCGAGAATCGATTGCAGGGAAGATTCGACAATCGCGGCATTCAACCCCGGATTAAGCAACAACTTGCGGCCGCTGCTCCATTTTGCCTGATTGCCTGCGGCCAGCCGGCGGCGGTTGATGTACAAGCCCGTGGAACAGGCCACCCCGCATTGCCGGCCGTCAAGTTCGAGGATGTGTGCCAGCGCCTGCGCAAGAGGGCTGTTGTCGGCTGTTCCAGCGATTCCAATGACAGGAATTCTTCCCGTATCTTCCGTGGAAAACAAACTGTTTACGATCGCCTGCCCAACGGGACGGGCCTCGCCTTCAGCGGGCTTCAGATGCATCAGCAAGCCCGGGCCGGCGTTCACTTCTACAATGGCCGCGCCCTGTTCACGCAATGGCCGGGAAATATCGGTCGCAACCAGATCAATCCCGGCAATATCGAGGCCGACCACCTTGGCTGCCAGAACTGCGTCAGCCGCCACATCCGGATGCACTTGAGGCGTCACATCAATGGCAACATTACCATTGCGCTGAATCAGAATTCTTTGCCCGTCTGCCGGAATGGTTTCCGTTGTAAGCTTTTGACGCTCAAGTTCGAAAAGAACGGCAGGATCCTTCTCCGGCAGAACCAGATTCAGCGGACAGTCTTCGGTCTCGCCGCGCCGGGGATCGCTGTTGAGCTGCAGATCGATCAATTGCCGGATATTCGTCTGGCCATCGCCAACCACATAGGCAGCCTCTCCGCGTGCGGCGGCCACCAGCGCCCCCCCGACGACCAGCAGCCGATGCTCATCGCCGGGAATAAAACGCTCGACGATGACTTCGCTCCCTTCCGCATCGGCCAGCTTCCAGGCGGCAGCAATATCCGCATGGGCATGAAGATCGGTTGACACGCCCCGGCCATGATTTCCATCGAGCGGCTTGACCACCACAGGCAAGCCCAGCGATTGCGCGGCGTCCCAGGCATCGTCTGCGTCAGACACGACGCGCCCCTCGGGAACCGGAATCCCGCACGCGCTCAACAGCGACTTGGTCAACGCCTTGTCACCACAAATGGATTCGGCAATCGCACTGGTTTGATCTGTTTCTGCCGTCCAGATGCGATGCTGCCGGCACCCGTAACCCAATTGCACCAGACTGCTGCCTTCATTCAGGCGGATGGCCGGAATGCCGCGCGCCTGAGCGGCTTTGACGATGGCGGTCGTGCTGGGCCCCAGACAAAGGGTGTCAGCCAATTCACGCAACCGGGCGACACAGGCAGGGACATCGAATGGCGTATCGTGAATGGCTGCAAGCACGAGGTTACGGCCAGCCTCCAGACAGGCGCGGCTGACCTTTTCCTCGGGCGCACGCACCACCACCTTGTAAAGTCCTTGCCGCGAGGTTTGGCGGGCTTTGCCAAAACCGGTGGGCATGCCGGCCAGAGTTTGCAGCTCAAGCGTAACGTGCTCAAGAATATGCCCGGCCCACGTTCCCTCGCGCAGGCGTTGCAGAAAACCGCCGCGCTCGCCGATGCCGCAGCGATGTTCGATCAGGGAAGGCAGCCATGCCGTAAGGCGTTCATAAAATCCCGGCAGGGTATTGGAAGGCGCAGACTCCAGCTCGCCAATATTGACCCAAACCTCCAAAGCCGGGCGATAAGTCCATATACTCGGGCCTCGCAGATGCATAATTTTTGTAAATGTCATCTGATATTTTTGCATGGCACTCATTTATATTTGCTTATCCCGGTTAACGCCCGCAGCATATTGTTAAGGCAAGTCCGGGCATTGTATTAAAATCAACCGCCAGCGTACAAAATATCTGACATGAGCCACGAATCAGCCCTCCCCCAAAGTAGCGAGTCACTCCCGCAAATATGGCGCGATGAAATCGCCGCCTTTGCGGAAAGGGGCGAGTCCGTATCCGCCTGGATGGAAATCGATCTGGATGACCAGTTGAATTTTGTTCCCGGCATCATTTTTCTCACGCGCCACGGGCTTCTGGCAAAAAGCCAAAACCAGACGGCCTGGCAAAGTTTCGAATATCGCCCGGGCCTCGAACTCCAGCGCAGCGATCATGCCGGCGTGGGACGCCTCACCCTGGCGGACCCAAGCGGCCGCTTGGGCTATTGGCAGTACACCCTGAAACACAACAACGCCGCCATGCGGCTGGTCAGCAGCTTTGAAAAACAACGCGGTACATTTCTGGGCGAATCACCAGAACATATCGACGAGGAAGCGCTCTGCCCTGTCTGCCACACGCCACTTGTCGCCAAAGACGCCGAATGTCCGGCATGCCAGCGGGAAACCGTAGCACCCGCCTCGACCTGGATTTTATTCCGGCTATGGCGGTTCGCCCACCCCTATCGCCGCCAGTTGATTGCAGGATTTGTCCTGACCCTGATCTCCACCGCTGCATCCCTGGTGCCGCCTTATCTGACCATGCCGCTGATGGACGACGTGCTGATTCCTTACCAGAACGGCAAAGCCATCGACCACACCCTGGTGATGTGGCTGCTGCTGGGGCTGCTACTCTCAGCCTTGGTAGCCTGGGGGCTGGGCTGGGCACGCACTTATCTGCTGGCACTGGTCAGCGAACGCATCGGCGCAGATTTGCGCACAACCACCTACGAACATCTCCTCAAGCTCTCGCTGGAATACTTTGGCGGCAAGCGCACCGGAGACCTGATGGCGCGCATCGGCTCGGAAACCGACCGGATTTGCGTTTTCCTGTCCTTGCACCTGCTGGATTTCGCCACGGATGTCCTGCTGTTGCTGATGACCGCCGCGATCCTGTTCTCGATCAATCCCTGGCTGGCGCTCGCAACCTTATTGCCCCTGCCCTTCATCGCCTGGCTGATTCATCGGGTACGCGACAAACTGCGCACCGGCTTCGAAAAAATCGACCGCGTCTGGTCTGAAGTCACCAACGTACTGGCCGACACCATCCCCGGCATCCGCGTGGTCAAGGCCTTTGCTCAGGAACAGCGTGAAGCGGAGCGGTTTCGCGAGGCCAACCGGCACAACCTGGCCGTCAATGACAAGCTCAATGCCGTCTGGGGATTATTCTCCCCGACGGTTTCCCTGCTCACCGAAATTGGTCTGCTAATCGTCTGGGCATTCGGCATCTGGCTGGTCGCGCACGATGAAATCACCGCCGGCGTGCTGGTTTCCTTTCTCGCCTACATCAGCCGCTTTTACAGCCGACTCGACGCGATGAGCCGCATCGTCTCCGTCACCCAGAAAGCCGCCGCCGGCGCAAAGCGCATTTTCGACATTCTGGATCACGTCTCCAGCGTGCCCGAACCGGCCAACCCCGTACACCTGCCCGACTTGCAGGGCAGAATTGAATTCATCAACGCCGGCTTCCGTTACGGCAACCGCACCGTCACGCGCAATCTCAGCCTGAACATACAGGCCGGCGAGATGATTGGACTGGTCGGCCACAGCGGTTCCGGCAAGAGCACGCTGGTCAACCTGATTTGCCGCTTCTACGACGTCACGGAAGGCTCGATCCGCGTGGACGGCATCGACATCCGGAATCTGCCGGTTTCCGAATACCGCAGCCACATCGGGCTGGTGCTACAGGAGCCCTTCCTGTTCTTTGGCACCATCGCCGAAAACATCGCCTATGGCAAACCCTCGGCAACGCGCGCGGAAATCATCGCCGCAGCCCGCGCCGCCCATGCCCACGAATTCATCCTGCGCCTGCCCCACGGCTATGACTCCCTGGTGGGTGAACGCGGACAATCCATGTCGGGCGGCGAACGCCAGCGCATCTCCATCGCCCGCGCCCTGCTCATCGACCCGCGCATCCTGATACTCGACGAAGCCACCTCCTCGGTGGACTCGACCACGGAAAAGGAAATCCAGCTGGCGCTCGACAACCTCGTCAGCGGACGCACCACCATCGCGATTGCCCACCGCCTTTCCACCTTGCGGCGCGCCAACCGGCTGGTCGTGCTGGATCGCGGAGCCGTCGTCGAAGTCGGACAACACGACGAACTCATGGCGCAGCAGGGACATTACTACGCGCTATACCAGGCCCAGGCACGCCATGCCGAAATGCTCGCAGCAGAAATTGGAGAACGCGATGACTGAACTCAACCTGATGCGCGACGCCTTTGGTCATCTGGTGTTTACCGACAACGCGGGCAACCGGCATCACAACGTCGTGCCGGTTCGCGCCTTCCCGATCAGCGCCCCCGGCTACGGCATCACGCTACTCTCTTCCAGCGGGCAGGAATTGCTCTGGCTGGAACAGCTTGAAGACTTGCCGGACAGCACCCGGCAACTCCTCCGTGAAGAACTGGCCCAGCGCGAATTCATGCCAGTCATCCGCCGCATTATCAAACTCAACAGCTACGCACTGCCCAGCACCTGGGAAGTGGAAACCGAACAAGGCGACTGCGCCCTCGTACTGAAAAGCGAAGACGACATTCGTCGCCTGTCCGGACACGGCCTGCTGATTGCAGACAACAACGGAATCAACTATCTGATCCGTGACAAACTCGCATTGGATCGCGAGAGTCAGCGCATCCTCGACCGCTTCTTGTAAACCCGCCCTTACCCCGCGCGGTCGCGTAAAGCAACAAACGCTGGCAATTGGGGAAGCTTCAGATGTTTTCGCCCAGCTTGGCGAGGCGCTCGCCCATGGCGATGAATAGCTCACGCTCTTTCGGCGTCATGGCTGACTCGCTGCGTTCAGAAACGACGACTATATCTTCCTGTCGATCGCCACATCAAACTCCAGCTGCTCAATCGCCTTCAGCACCATCGCGCGCTGGCTCTCCAACTCTTCAAGCATCGCATCCACATCGTCGTGCTGCATATTCCGCCATGCGATATGGATTTTTTTGGCAATCTCATGCACGCGCTTATGCGGCGCTTCGATTGCCAAAAAGCTGGCAAAACTTCGATACAGAGAGGCACCCTGCCCGTAGTACCAGTCGCAGAAATCACACTGCGTTTGTTCAACCAATAGCCCCTTGGGCAGAGGGAGATCACTCTTTGCCGCGCGGATGAGATGGCTCACCCAACCGTTGAGTTCGATCTTGGCGACAAACATTAGATGATTCTGGCTACCCCAATGCAATCTGCTGATTCGCTGCCAGCTTGGATCTGGCTGCCAGTTTGCCGCCCAACCGGAAAACTGCTCGACAGGAAGCGGTTTTGATATGGCATATCCTTGCGCATAGTCACATTCAAACTGAAGCAACACACGCCCTTCTTCAATGGTCTCCACCCCCTCGGCGATCACTTGGCGCTGAAAGGCTGAGGCCAACCCCAGAACGCCCTGAATGATGGCCAGATTATTCGCGTCGGATGCCAGGCCACTGACGAAACTTTGATCGAGCTTGATAGTACTCACCGGTAGCCGTTTCAAGTAAGTCAACGATGAATAACCCGTGCCAAAATCATCAAGAGAACAGGAAACATCAAACTTGCGACATTGCTCAATAACGTGCGACACGCGGCTTAAGTCTTCCAGCGCGGAGGATTCCAAAATTTCCAGTTCCAGTCGGTTTCTTCCCACGGGATGGCGTTCCAGCAATGCATGCAATTCTTCCACGAAGCCAGGGGACAACAGTTGCTGGCTAGTCACATTCACGCTGACTTTGAAATCCATCCCTTGGTCGAGCCAAGATTCCAACTGCTGCAGAGCGGATTCAATCACCCAACGCCCGATTTGAATGTTCATATCGTGCGCCTCGATCAACGGCATAAACTCACCGGGCGCCAGCAGACCACGCTCCGGATGCCGCCAGCGGATTAGGGCTTCCGCACCAATTACCGCTCCACGGCGCATGTCGACCTTGGGTTGGTAATGCAGCACAAACTCCTTGTTGTGGAGCGCCTTCTCAATGTGGGAGACACTGTCATGCTTGGTGCGTATCTGGAAGTCAGATTCGCAGTCGAAAAAGCGGAATTGATTTTTACCAGTTTGCTTGGCGATATACATCGCCTGATCGGCATGACGCAGCAGAGCATCGGGAGCAGAGCTGTCAGTCGGATAAATTGTGACACCGACACTACCTGTAACCTGCACCTCGGCCTCTTCCAATTGGATCGGTTGCTGGATGGCATCGAGCAGACGATGCATAGCTTTTTCGCATTCTTCCAACTTGTCGAGTGCAAAAAGCAAAACGAATTCGTCTCCGCCCAATCGGGCCGCCGTATCACCACCACGGATGATATCTTCAAGCCGCTGTGCTATTTCTTTCAGGAGGGAGTCGCCGGCTTCATGCCCATAGGTATCGTTGACCGGTTTGAAACCATCCAGATCCAGATAGCAAACGGCCAGCAGAGTGTTCGTGCGTGCTACTTTGGACATTGCCTGATGCAATCGGTCGCTCAGGAGTACGCGGTTGGGTAGTCCGGTCAACGCGTCGTGGTACGCCAGCGCTGCCAACTTTGTTTCCTGCTCCTTGAGCTCCCTGATGTCGGAAAAAACCGCGACGTAGTTGGTGGTTTCTCCCAATTGGTTGCGCACCGCAGAGATGGACAGCAGCTCGGGATAAATTTCACCGTATTTGCTGCGATTCCAAATCTCGCCCTGCCAGCAGCCTTTGCTGTTGATGCTTTTCCACATGGCTGCATAAAAATCCTGATCATGGCGCCCGGACTTGATCATGCTCGGATTGCGCCCGACAACCTCTGCACGCTCATAACCGGTAATCCGCGTAAAGGCTGGATTGATCTCCATCACATTTCCGGCGGCATCTGTCATTACGATGCCATCATGCGAATTCTCGAACGCGGTCTTATGGAGCAGCAGCCGCTTCTCTGTCCTCACCTGTGCATCGTAAAGAAAGCGGAGCTCTTTATGCGCACCGGCCAGTAAGCGGCGCGAACTCTCAAGACGAATAAATACATAGGATAAAAAACCAACCAGTAGCAGTGCCAGCACATACATCGCACGGCGAAAATTATCCGCAGCACGCATGGCGTCATCGTAAGCCAATTTGTAATGGAGTCCCAGTTCCGAGATTTTCGGGGCAATGCCAAGCTCACGGATCTGACGAACGCTGTCGTTGACTTCCGGCAGATAACGCTCAATCGTATCCCCATGTAACAAAAGGCTTTCAAGATCGAGGGCGTAATTATTAGGAATCTGGCTGTTCGCCAACTGCCGCCGGGTTTCGGCGATTTTATGCAAATAATTGTCATTCGGATCCCGACTGAATTCGTGGATATGCCGCACATAATGTTCGAACGGACGACGGATATTTTCCGGAAGGTTTTCCCCCAGTATTTTGTTCGACTCGGTGGTGAAATAGGATTGGGAGTTTCGTAATACCGCATTCTTGCGCTTGAAATTCTCAACCAACTGCACCTGCATTGTCATCAGCACTTGAAGCTTAAGCGCCTCTTCATCCATCTGCGAAGCGTCTGCATTCAAAACGAATCCGGGCAACTCCTTGGCTGCGAGTCCGAGTTTTTGCAGATTTGCCATACTCGCGGTCAACTTGTCGTAATTGCGTGACAACTCGACACGGCTGGCCAGCGCTTCAGCATTTACTTCCTCATTCGCGCTATGCAACTCACCGAGTATGCGAGAGTAGTTCAAGTGCTCAATCGGTGACACGCTCTCCATACGAAAAAATAGCCAGGTCAGTACAACAGTCATGGCAAGCAGGATTAAAGCGTATCCCCATATCTGGCGCCCCAGTTGGATCGCCTTGGCCAAGCCAAGATTCATTTCAACACCCGCCCTTCCCACTCTCCCGTCAGACTTTTCAGGAAGACAGTGATCTGCCGAACATCCTTATTCGACAGTTTCTTGGCCAGCTGATATTTTCCCATTGCGATAACCGCTTCTTCCAAGGTGGCCGCTGAACCGTCATGAAAATAAGGCGCGGTCACCGCAACATTGCGCAAGCTGGGAACCTTGAATACCTGACGATCATCATCTTGCTTCGTCACCGTAAAACGCCCGAGATCTGCCTCGCCGGGCGTGCGCCCCTCAAAGGGGTCATTCATCACGCCAAACTTTTGAAACATGTTGCCACCGATACCGACCCCCTGGTGGCAACTGGAGCAGCCGTAGTTAACGAACAGGTGGTATCCGCGCTCCGCATCCTCGTCGAGTGCCCCCGCCTCACCCAGCAAAAAGCGATCAAACCGCGAATTGGGCGTGACCAGCGAGCGCTCGAATGTGGCAATCGCATCGGCAATATTAGTTGGCGTTATTTCATCACGATAAACAGTCTTGAATTGGGCAACATAGCCCGCATCGGCGGCCAATTTTTCCACCACTTCGTTCCAGTTTGAACCCATTTCCACTGGATTGTGAATGGGCCCTGCAACCTGCTCCTCAAGCGTGCCAGCGCGCCCGTTCCAGAATTGGACGAAGTTGAATCCGGCATTAAATACCGTTGGTGCATTGATCACTCCCGGGCGACCTTCTATACCGACTGAAACGCGTTTTTTGTCCACCCCACCCGTATCCAGTGCGTGACAACTGGCACAGGCAATTGAGTCATCATGGGACAAACGGGTATCGTGAAATAGCTGCCTACCCAGCGCCACCCGCTCCGACGATAGCAAGGGCGCCGGTGGCAAAGGTAGCAAGGGGGAATCTTTCGCTACCGTAGTTTTTCCCAAATCGATAGCAGCGGGCGTCATCTTTTTGCCATCAGAATCCTGACAGCCATAAAGCAACCCTGCCATTAAAAATAATGGCAGGGTTATCGTTAAGGACACGCTGAACAATTCAGTTTTTTCCTGAACTGACCGCATATCGGTCTCGTTTACATGCCGGATTTATTTTGTCAGTCCGGCTCCCTTGGTTTTTCAGCCCGA
>Ga0233425_10000231_pt1 | contig 146719 bp, 126 predicted proteins | sample Watercolumn_Towu_2_FD_181712 | JGI IMG/M metagenome (GOLD analysis project Ga0233425, IMG submission 181712) | Freshwater microbial communities from Lake Towuti, South Sulawesi, Indonesia - Watercolumn_Towuti2014_140_MG | ecosystem: Environmental > Aquatic > Freshwater > Lake | place...
CGTGATCGCCGATGTGCGCGCCGAAGGGATTCACGCCGAACGCGTGATGGACGTAGTCCTGGGGCCGGATCGGGAGCGAGACAGCGAATGAAACGCCCGCCGGACCTGGAGGTGAGGGTGCCACCGGAGTGTCGTGGCCGCACGACGCGGCAGCCAAGCTGCCCCAGATGCCGATGGCGAGACCCAGCACACGGCTCCTGACAGGGGGCATTCGGCGGGAATCCCATGCTGAGATCAAGTGTGCGTTGATCCTGTCTACTTGCCAGCTAACAGTATTCGGATTGATTCGCATAACGATTGAGCTATGCCTTCAGAATAGCCCGAAGAATACTACCATTGTTACCATTCAAGATGCTCTAAGGCTTTGGGCGTTTCGCATAGCATGAAAGAAGACGTCATTCCGACGATGGTGCAATCACTCCCCCCTCTAGCTTAACACGTGGAACGAGGGGAAGGAAGAAGATGCTCACGGGAGCAGATTCTTCTCACACCTTCAGAATGACGTTTCTCAGACTGCTGCAGTCTCTGTCACTTCACGAGAACAACTTTGCGTGATGCGAGAAATCGTTTCGTCGACTCAACCGACTGAGCATGAAGTCGCACCAGGTACACTCCGCTCGGCAGGTTCTCGGCATGCCACTGAAGCTCGTAAAGTCCTTTCGACCGTTCACCAACTATGAGAACTGAGACTATGTTGCCGAGCATGTTGTGCACAACCAACTCAATGCGACTGTCCTCCGGAATACCGTACCGAATGCGCGTGGAAGGATTGAATGGATTCGGATACGCCTCATGGAGCACATACTCATCAGGCACAAGGCCCAGACTGCCTTCGATTGCAGTCGCGGGGCTCGTCGTGACATTGAATCCAGTCGGCAAGGTAGCAGTTCCACCGCCAGGAGACGGGTTCGTGACGCTGACGGCCCGGCTGCCAGTGGCAGCGGTTGGAGAGATCGAGATGCTGACAAGCATCTCCGTCGGACTTTTGACATTTGTGCTGGTGACGGTGATATCAGGACCGAAACTGACTGTCGTAACACCGGATATCAATTGCGTGCCGGTAACCAGCACATTGATGAAGGTCCCCCTTCCTGCAGACGCTGGTGTGAGAGTGCTCAGTGTAGGATCGGGATTCCTCACAGTGAATGCGCCCGAGAGACTTGCCGAACCACCGCCTGGCGCAGCGTTTGTGACGGTTACATCCCTCATCCCGGCCATGGCATTTGCCGCCACGGTTGCAGTCAACTCAATTTCGGTAAGGCTCCTGATCACGAGTCTGGACACGCTGACGCCATCGCCAAAACTCAGTGAGGTCACTCCGCCTATGAACTGCGTCCCGGTGACAACGAGCGTCGCAGATCCACCCCTCAAGAGATTCGCTGGTTCGACCGACGCAATCGTTGGTGCGGGATTAGTGACACTGAATCCGTTCGTCAGTGCAGCAGTTCCGCCACCCGGTGTTGCATTTGTCACTTGAATGTTCCTAGCCCCGGTCACAGCGGCAGTGTTGATCTTTATGGTCGCGCTCAGCCTTGTCGGACTAATGACATTCACAGCTGCGACATCGATGTTCGGCCCAAAGTCCAAAGATGTTGTACCGACAAGGAATCCTGAGCCGGTCAGGTTCACTGTCAGGGTCTGGCCCCTCGATCCGGACGTTGGTGAAGCGGCGACGAAAGTCGGAAGCGGGTTGCCCACGAGGAAACCGTTCGTCAGCGTTGCCGTGCCTCCCGCCGGCGGCGAATTCGTCACGATGACATTTCGATTACCGATCGCTGCCCCGGCCGAAATCTCCAGCGTCACTGCCATCTGTGTTGAACTCGTCACTGTCAATGCCGAAACTGTCGTCCCTTCACCGGCATCCACCGTTGTAGCTCCGGATATGAAATCCGTACCCGTCATCTGCACCGTAACGGCCTTTCCGCGTGGACCAATAGCTGGCGTAACGGCAGTGATACCTGGAATAGGATTGTTGACGGCAAATCCGCTGGAGAGTGTCGCCGTCCCCCCTCCCGGTCCGGTATTCGTAACTGAGACATTTCCCGCACCCGCTGCGGCCGAAAATGACACGGTCGCGCGAGCACGGATTTCCGTCGAACTCACAACTGTGACCGAATCCAAAACAATACCCGTCCCGAAATCGATCGATGTCGATCCAGGGTAGAAGCCGGTTCCGGTAACTGTGATGCCTGCCGATCTCCCCCTTGTCCCGGTCGAGGGGGACACACTTGTTATTAGCGGCGCAGGATACTCGACCGAAAACAGCTCCGAAAGCGATGATTCGCCACCACCAGGTGCCGGATTTGTCACAGTCACCGGTCGTGTCCCGACCCTCGCTGTCGATGAGATCTGGATACTTACCGTTAGTGCTGTGCTGGATCCACGGACATCGGTAACGTCTATGCCGTCACCGAACGAAACTGCTGTCGCGGAACCCATCATTCCCATTCCGGCAAGGGAAACCTTGACGTCCTGACCCAATACAACGGTTGTCGGGGAAAGGCTCGAGAGAGTGGGTGCTGGATGAACAATTTCAAATCCGTCTCTTCTAGTCACGCGTCCTGCAGGCGTGGTCAGTATTATGTCACGATATCCCATCATCGCGACCGAGGAAACCGTCAGGTTAACCTGCACCTGAGTCTCAGATACGCACTTGACGGAATTGACGACGATGCCCGTCCCACTGAAGTTCACCTTGGTGGTTCCATCCTTGAAATTCGTGCCCGTCAACATCGCTACGACCATTTCGCCCCTACCTCCGGACGAGGGAGATACCGCGCTCAACGTCGGCGGAACTTCACTCGGGTGTCCGGCCGTCCGCTGAGAGAGCGAATCGCGTCCGGTCGGCGTGTTCTTGTTACCTTTTGCATCAGTCGCGGTTTGACCGAGGAGCGCGAGGGGAAGAACAAAGAGAACAGCGCAGAAATGTGCAAGTGTGGATCGTTTCATGGAAATCCGTTTCAGGATTTGCCCGATGGATGTACGGCAATCTTGGGGAAAAGCTGCGACCGGCCGCGGCTCGCGGTTGCCTCATGCTGCGGAGGAGATAGTAGGCCAACTCAGAAGAGAAGCCGTACCAAGCTGTGCCGGGGCTGTCCTTTTCGGCTTGTGATGAGATAGTGAAAAGGAAACAAATCTCGGAGCCAAACACAGAAGACATTGGCTCTTGGACTAATCGTACATCCAGAAGGAAAAAGTGAGGGATGTGCACACCCCCCACGGTATTGCACACTTGACGGTATGATGGTGCGAATCGAGATTGCCTACCGAAATGGTACCGATTCTACGTTTGAATGTCAAGAAATCAGTGATTCTTTACAGTTTGAGGAGGGAAATTATGCGGCGACCATTCGCCGTCATTAGGGGACAGGCATGGTAAGAACAGACGATTTCGAGGCAAATTCAGCAGGCGGCTCGGAAAGCTCCTGGTGTGCGATGGTTTGGCGGGGAATTGAAGCTGTTGGTGCGAAAACGCACTTCAGCGTTTGAATGCGATCGATCCTGGGATGATGCCGGCAGCAAACCGAAACTGTTCGACACCAGAAACATTCATGCCGATCACCTGACCTGCCTGAACATAGTCTTTTGCGTCAGTTGCATACAGCAACATCCCCACCTCGTCGTAGGCGAGTCCGTAGGGTTTCATGGAGGAGATCAGCGCCGCATTGAGCTCCAGGCGAGAATTGTTCAGCCTGAATTGCTGGATCCCGTTCTTTGAAACGAAGAAGCCGAATCCTTTTACACTCGTCGCAAGCCTGCCTGGATGCCCGAACGTATCGATCGGAAGCACGACCTTGTCAATGATAACATCATTGTCAGCATTGATTGCCACCAAAGCCCCTGGCGTGTCTTTTGTCGGATCTGTCCAGTTGCTTCTGCCGTCACATTTCACATACACTTCATTGTTCGCACCAAGACCGATTTCGCTGGGACTATCTCCCACAACAACAGTCCTGATCAACGCTCCGGTCGTCGCATTGAGAACGGTGACGGTACTATCGAACCCGAACCCAGAATTGCACACGTAGATCTTGCCGTTCGCGTACAGGATACCCATGGGATTCTTCCCAACCCTGATACGATCAGAGAGAATCTGAAGCGTGGAGGGATTGAACGATGTGACGGAGGTGTCGGAGAGATTCGTGACGTAGGCTCTCCCCTCGTTCACGATGGCGAGTTTGTAAGGGCTCCTGATTCCGGAAAGCGCGAGCGTGCCCACGGATCTGTGATCTGTGAGCGAGATGACTTCGATCTTCTGTGACCCGTTCATCACGACATATGCCTTCCCCCCATACATCACGATGTCATTCCCGGTATCACCAAGAGGTCTGCCATTGACTGCTGCAAACACATCTTGGTACGCTTTTGATGAATCTTTCAGATACACGGTCAGAGTCGAATTCCCCCGCATGAAATTGCCCTCGTTGACGACATACACGCCTGTGGTACTCTGCGGCGTTTCCACCGGAGGCGCAGAAGGATTTGAACGACATGACACGAACCCAACGGCCATGATGACCGCGGCAATCATTTGGACACTACGCAGGCGATTCACAGAGAGGCTGAGCATCTTACAGTCTAGTTTGAAAGTGAATGAAGGCATTGCAGCTTTACTGGTAGAGACAACGGTGCAAGGTGCGACAAGGTTGTTTTCGAACCGAGCCTAGTACTCTACCAGAAGCCTCAGAACCATTGTCCTCAATGGCATCGGGAAATTCGGAAAAATCTGGTAGTCAGAATTCAGGAGGTTCTCCACGTTGAACCGAACGGTAACAGCGAATGGATGGGTAAGGACATTCGCTGCTACACCGACGTCCGTCTTCTGATATGGCTGCAGCACATACCGGGCATCGTTCGTTTCTGTTGTGTACCGGAATCCGGTGTATTCATGCATCAGATGAATCGAAATCGGATCCGCGCGCAGCGTGACACCCAGCGACGCCGTCTCATGCGGCAGATATGGAAGCTGCTTGTTCAACGTCTGGTCATCCGTGGTCGCAGAACCGGTCTTTTTCGAATCGGCGTTCGTGTAGGAACTACGAACGACCACCATGTCGTCCCATAGCCTCCAGGTAGCCCCAAGTTCGATCCCGGCGGATTGAACCTCCTGGAGGTTCCTAGGAGTCCAAAATCCATTCGCGTCAGGCGTCCAGACGATTCTATCGATCGTGCGGACGTCGAAGACACCCGCCTCCATTTCCAACGGACCGCCCAGCATGAACGTCCAAGAAATCCCCGCGTCAACACCCACCGAGCGCTCCGGTTGGAGCAATGGATTTCCGCCGTTCTTCCAATACAGGTCATTGAAGCTCGGAGCACGATAGCTCTTTCCCACACTCGACTTCACTCGCACCGCGAGCGGCCGCCAGACACCAACGTTCATGCCCAGCTTTGGACTGAATTCTCCCTCCATGTCGGACAGCCGATCGTATCGCACTGAGGGAAAGATGTTCACCTGATAGAGAACATCACCACCCAACTCTATCGTGTGGTCAGTGGAAACAAAAAAGCTCGTTTGCGACCGGGATCCGGCCTCAAGCTGGCGGCTTGAGATGGCGGAGGCGGAATACTCCGCTCCCGCGTTGACCGCCGCCCAGCTGTTGAGAACGTAGCGAACATGAGGCGTCAAAACGACTGTTCGATCCGAAAAATCACTTTCCTGATCTGATGGAGTGCCCGGAAGCAACGGATCCACGTACGTACGGCGCTGAGCATTGAACAACGTCGAAAAACCGACTGACAGTCTCGAAGAATTCTTCCACTGAAGCGTGAGCTGCGATTGAAAACCGGCGTCGTGAAGACGAGCCCTGTTCGAGCTCTCTGGACTCAGAACGGCGCCCGGTGAACCTCGATCGGACCAATTGTAGTTGGCGGACCACCGGAGCTGAGCACCGGGAATCGGCTCTGCATCTGCATACAACCGCAAATGACGAAGAACGTAATCGGCGTTCTGCCTGCGAAGAATGGATGACGTCACGCCGTCCTGGAACTTGAATTCATAGTCCCCCCGGCCAGATTCCTGGCGGGCAGAGAGAAGTAGCCCGATGCCTCCAACCCGGAAATCCGCAGAAGCCTCACCCCCATGCATTCCGAACGAACCGGCGGAGAAAGCGGCCCGAACTCGTGGCGATGCTTCAGGCCGCTGGGTGATAATACTGACGATTCCGCCCAGAGCATCGGCTCCATAGACGGAAGAGAAGCCTCCACGCAAGACCTCGACGCGATCGATGTTCTGAACCGGGAAAATGCCGAAGTCAACCTGCCCATCTCGGACATTGTTGTACCGCTGCCCGTCCACCAGCACGAGAGTGTGCTCTGCGCCCATTCCCCGGATCGATGTGGTTGATACCGAACCCGGACCACCATATGATTTCACGAAGAGACCGGGAATACCATGCAGCACAGATGCGAGCGTGCCACCCCCGGCGCGGGCGAGGTCATCCTTCGTAAGCACAGTGACGCTTGAAGGAAGCGTAGCGACGTTCGACTTCCATCGATTTGCCGAAATCACATATTCAGGAAGAGTAAAGACCCGGGTGTGTTCTGATTGCTGCAACGTATCACGAGGAATTTCATTCTGCGCACTTCCGGGCGAAAGTGCAGCGAGTGTAAGGAGAATTGTGAGAAAGTTCTTCGAGTACATGAAAAAAGCCCAATTCCATGATTCGCAGGAAAGGGGCCTGGCTGAGTACGACTGCTGTTGGGCACCTTCCCGCGAAGGTTTCCCCGAGACGAGCTCGAGGTTTCCGCCGAAATCACAGATACGGCATCGGCGAAGATTGATCAGTCTGGCAGGTCTCCTGGCTTTTCCAATCGCTGAAGGTCTTCCCATCCCGCCAGAGGCGGGACAGTGACATTGTTGTTCAGCGAAGGGGCTGTCCCATAAGAGCAGAAGTCATTCTGAGCGAAGCGAAGAATCTGCTCAAATAGGTCAGATTCTTCGGTCGACTGGTCCTTCGACTCCTCCTCGCTTCGCTCGGAGTCGCTCAGGACGTCTTCCCTCAGAATGACTCTTGGGACAGCCCCCGGAACTACAGTTGCGGGGCAGCTTCCGAATTTCCTTTGCGGCCAACGACCGCTAAGAGCACGGAATTCCCTTTTCATCCCGGCATCGTCATTGACGATGACGGGACACCGGACTGTATATGCAAAGAACAAATGCGCACAACAAAGATAGGCAAGTGCAAGGCTATTGTCAAGCCCGATGAGCTGACGGCGGCTTGTCCTGAGCCAAGTCAAGGGGTCAACTATCGGCAGTCTACCCTGAGCGAGGAACGATGTCTCGTATCGGGACGAGGCACAGAGTCAGTCCTGCACCCCCTCGTCTCCTGTGCGCAATCAACGGCCTTCCGCGAGGTCACGTTTCGACTTCCTGCCAGCTGCGTGTGAGCATGCAAGGCAGTGCGCTCAACGTGACGCGTCCGTTGTTGTCTGCTCAGTATCCCACTGGCGCTCCATCTCTCCGCGGATCTGCTGCGCCAAACAGGCGACGAGTACCCGGCTCTATCTGAACCGCATGCACGCCACCAAAGTAGTTGTTCAGGCTTCCATTTGGCTCAATCGTCCAGCCAAACGCAGCAAGCCCGTCGAGCGTCGACTGCGGCATACGCGTTTCGACCATGAGAGTGGAGTTGACGGGGAAGAACCGGGGAGCCTTCAGGGCGTCATCGAGATTCAGTCTTCCGTCAAGAACAGCTATGAGAACTTGCGCCACGGTCGGCGCGATTCGTGGACCGCCGGGCGACCCGATGACGAGCACTGGTTTGCCATCCTTCCGTACGATCGTCGCTGCCATGTTCGATACGGGGCGGTGATACGGCGTGACACTGTTCTTTTTTGTCGAGTCGGAGGAGAAATCTCCCATATGGTTGTTCAGGAGAATTCCCGAATTCGGGGCCATCACGCCCGCCCCATAGAAATCGTTGATGGACTGGGTGAGACTCATCAGGTTTCCGTCCTTATCGACGACGACAAGATGGGTGGTGTTGCCCGGCTTCAGCGGCTGTCGAGGACTCCATGGCTGAATTCTCGCAGGCACCCCCTCGCTCTTCATCTTCGTGGCGGCTTCCCCAATCCAGGCTTCTGACAGCAGCTGGTCAACAGGTTGTTCATCGTACTCGGGATCTGAAATCCATGTCGTGACATCCCTCAAGGCCTGACGGCTTGCCTGAGCGAGACGGTGAACGTACTCCGCCGAAAGGTATGTCAACTCGTGGACCTCGAACTTCTCGGCAAACTTCAGGATCTCAAGCATCGCCGTGCCGCCGATGCTCGGAGGCGGCAGTGTGATGATTTCGTATCCGCGATACCATCCGCGCAATGGCTGCCGTATCTGCACCCGATATGCCGAGAGGTCATCCTTTGACAGGACCCCTCCCCTCGCCTGCACTGCTTTCTCGATGTCATCAGCGAACGGCGATGAGTAGATACCTGAGAGCGACGACGAGGCGAGGGTGCGCATCGTCGATGCAAGCGCGCGCTGGATTACCCGGTGTCCGGCAACCGGAGGGAGCCCGTCAGCCAAGAAGGTTGCGGTAATTGCTGAGTCGGTGAGAATATCAGGCAGATGATCGACAATAATCTCGCACTGCTTCTCAGAGAGATTGAATCCTGTGTCAGCAACCGTTGCGGCGGGCTCCAGCAATTCTCGCAATGGCTTCGTCGCGAACCGGTCATAGATCATCTGCCAGCCTGCCGGAGCCCCGGGAGTCCCGATCGCCGTAGCGCCATGCTGGCGGATCCGATGAAGCGTATCCGAGGCCTGATAGTAGTCCTTCTTGACGACTTTCGTGGGAGCACGTTCGCGGTAATCGACAACGACGAAACTATCGCGTTTCGCATCGTAGTAGAGCGCAAACCCGCCCCCGCCAAGTCCCGATGCATGCGGCTCGACGACATTCAGCGCCGCGACGGTGCTCACGGCCGCATCCGCCGCATTACCGCCGGAGCGGAGGATCCGAACTCCCGTACCGGATGCGACAGGATGGGCAGAAACCACCATCGCCGTCGTTGAGCGTGCCTGCCTGACGTCAACCGAGTCGAGCTCGGGCTTGTACGCTGAGTGGCGGGAAGAAGAGCAGGAAAGCAGCAGAATTGCCAGGGAGACCAAAACGATTGAGACTGACGTTCTTTTCATCGCTCGCGCCTGTGCTCATGTGAAGGAAGAAACCTCTCTGGGGAACTCAAACCAGTAATTTCAGGCTCTCTGTGTACTTCTCCGCCAATCCACCAATCCGCCAAAAAGACGGCGGACGCAAAAAGCGCGAAAGACGGCGGACATGTGTGTCCCCAATAAAAACCTCACACAGAGATCCACAGAGAACATGATGCGCTGAGAATTCGCATCTCCCTATATGAGTTCCACAGAGGAAAGAATCTCTCTGTGGAACTCGTACCAGTACTATCAGGCTCTCTGTGTACCTCTGTGTCCCCTACCGAAGACTCACACACCGTCCGCCATTCTGTATGGCAGAGAGATCCGCTGAGAGCGCTTCTCGTCGAATGGACATTCGTCCTCCGACAAGCTCAACACCTGCCCGCTTCTCAGTTCATGTTCGGCAGGCGGGGAGAAAGACCTCTCTGTGGAACTCATGCTTAGTACCCGACTGCTTTGGCGTCCGGATCGCGCGAGTCCGCCCACCCTTCGTGGACACCAGTGTTGGGATTGATGACGATACAATTCAACTTCCCAAGCTTCGAGGTTCGCCGAACCCGATGTCCCATGGCCTCCAATGCCGATTGGAGCTCGGGCGTGTGGAAACCTCGTTCAATATCTATGATATCGGGGAACCACTGATGATGAATTCTCCCAGCCTCAATCGCCTTTGCAATGTTCAGCCGAAAATCCACAACGCCCAGCACCACCTGAAGGACAGTGTTGATAATCGTGCGGCCGCCAATCGAACCGATCAGCGCCCAAACCTTGCCATCCTTCATGAGAATCGTCGGCGTCATGCTGGAGAGCATCCGCTTCCCCGGAGCGACAAGATTCGGTTCCGTACCGATGAAGCCTGTCGTGTCCGTCTTTCCTGGGACCGGATTGAAGTCTCCCATTTCGTTGTTCAGCAGTATCCCGGTACCTTCGGCGACGATTCGTGACCCGTACCAGTTCTCGAGGGTATAGGTGACGACAACGGCATTCCCCTCTGCATCGACGACGGAATAGTGCGTGGTTTGGGGACTTTCAACACGCTCGACAACCTGCTCTAGGGTACTCCGGGATGCCTTGTGAATGTCAATCGTTCGGCGGGCCGCGGCTGCATATTCTTTTGATGCGAGCTTCCCGATCGGCATATCATGTACGAAATCAGGATCCCCGATGAAGCGCGCCCGGTCACGATATGCAATCCGCATCGCCTCTGTCAGAATGTGGAGATACCTAGGTGAGTTCTGCTTCATCGAGACAAGGTCGTATCCCTCGAGGATGTTCAACATTTCTACAAGAGCGATGCCTCCGGAACTCGGCGGCGGCATGGTCACCACGCTGATCCCGCGATACGTACTGCGAATCGGAGTCCGTTCGACAGCTCGATAGGAAGCGAGATCCTTCAGCGTGATCAAACCTCCGTGGCGCTTCATGTCTTCCGCGATCAGTCTGGCAGTTGTTCCACGATAGAAACCATCCCGTCCTTGGCTCTGAATCCTCTTCAGCGATTGCGCCAGGTCAGGCTGTCGCCATGTCTCTCCGCGTTTGTACGGGATGGTGTCAGCCTTCAGGAAGATCTTTGCCGAGGCTGGATACTGCAGAAACTCCTTCTTGAGATCCCGAAAATCTTCTCCCATCGCCCGGCTCAGCACAAAGCCTTCTTCTGCGAGGCGAATGGGCGTCTGCGAGACTTCTTTCCAGGTCTTTCTGCCGAATTTCTTCAACGCAAGATCGAAGCCTGCCACAGTTCCCGGCACACCGACAGCGCGATAACCTTCATGGTTCGAATTGCGGACATAGTTCCCCTTCGCATCGAGGTACATACTCCGGCGAGCCGACAGCGGGGCTTTTTCCCTGAAGTCGATTGCCGTTGCCTTCCCGTCGCTCGTCACGATGATCATGAATCCGCCGCCACCGATATTCCCTGCCGCGGGGTGCACTACAGCCAGAGCCAACCCGGTCGCCACTGCGGCGTCAACTGCATTCCCGCCTTTCTGGAGGATCTCTATTCCCGCCTCGGACGCCAGAGGGAAAGAGGAAACGACCATTCCGTGTTTCGCCCGCACGGGTTCTTTCGCTGGCTGGGCGGGAAGTGGAAAGAGGAGAAACAAATAGACGGCAATGCCGGCAACGATCCTAGATGTCATACTCTCATCGTCAGTAGTGATATCCAACAAAAAAGCGATTGACCGACTCATCCTCGAGGCCAATCGCTTCTTCTAATTTCTAAAGTGAGTTTCAATGTCCGGTCGGGAACAACAAATCTACCACAAAGGCACCAGGCGAACCATCAGATTGAAGGAGATGTCTTTGTGAACCGCCGGACTTTCAAAGGCCTTTGTGTCTTTGTGGTCTCTCTTTTCGGATAGACTGCTAGAATGGGAGATCGTCGACCTTGCCGCCGGCGTCTTCAGACGGTTGGGGACCACCAACGTCCTGCGATCCGCCCCCACCGCCCGCACCGCGGCTGTCGAGCATCATCATCTCATCCATGACGATCTCTGTAACGTACCGTTTAACCCCGTTCTTGTCATCATAGCTTCGGTACTGAAGCCTCCCCTCGAGGTAAATCCTGCTCCCTTTTTTCAGGTATTCACCGCAGATCTCTGCAAGCTTCCGCCATGCCACGATGTTGTGCCATTGCGTCCGTTCCTGCGTGTTTCCATCGGGGTCCTTCCACGATTCGTTCGTCGCAACGCTGAAGGAAGCCACCGCAACACCGCCACTGGTATATCGCAGTTCAGGGTCTTTTCCCAGATTTCCGATCAGAATGACTTTGTTTACGCTCCGTCCTGCCATGAACACACCTCCGCTCAGAGAACCATGATAGTTGCGAAAAACTCAAAAGGTGCCGCCAAGTTATCAGAAAACCGTTTGAATGTCAAGCGATTGCGCTTTGCACTTCAGCGGTTGCCAGTGAAGACACGAAACACATGGATGCGGCTCGACGTCAGGAGGAAGAGCCGGTCACCCATCACCACCACATCCTCCAACGGTCCGACTGTCTGCTCCGTCATGAGATGTTGTGCACGAACCGTGCTCACGCGATCTCCACGGTCCGAAAACCAGTGAAGCGCATCCTCCGTCAGAACGATGAATCCCGTTTCGGTCAACGCAAAGCTCTTCGCCTCCTGGATCACGTCCTTGCCAATCGCTCGGATGTAATGCCCGAACATATCGAACTCAAGGAGACGCTCCGGCTCCAACACGTATACGTGATCATCCTTTCCAACGAGGATTTTGAGCGGCCGGTGCAATCGCGCACGCTGGTCATCAAAATCTCCAAAACTCCGTTCGAAGCGCATGGCGGACGTAAACTTGACCACGCGGAGGTTTTCCCCGTCAAGCACGAACAACTCCCCCCCGCGGCTGAGAGCGACACCGGCCGGATAGCCGATTCGTGCAGCGGCAAAAGAGGTGTCACGCGTAGTGAACGACGAAACGAAGTTGAGAGATCTATCGAAGCGCTGGATCCGGTGATTGCCTTGATCGGAGACAAACAGGTTAAGGCCGTCGGTGGCGAGTCCGGTGGGTTTGTCGAACATCGACACCTCCCATCCGTAACCGCCGACCGATGCGGGAGAGCCTTCATCTGACAGGAGGAGAACCTGGTTGCGGTCACTGTCTGCGACGTAGATGCCCCCCTGAGGACTGATCGTGAGTCGAAATGCGCGCTGGAAGGTGCCGATAGACTGCAGTTCCGTCAGCAGCGTATCAGCTGTTGAAGGAACAGGACCAGCTGCTGCAGTCAGAACCAGGAATGCGGCTATTGAAGATAGCGCTGCCACTCTTCGTCCTGGAGTTCCCCCCTCTTCGTAGAATGAACGAGAACGTAGTCACCGAACCCGGAACGATCGATGAAAATGAACTGTACTCCGTTCTCGATGGAGTAGTAGTACCAGATCTCATACGGCTTGTTGTTCTGCGCCGAGGGGAACCTCTCAATCTCGTCCGGCTCGGCGTAGATCATGAGCACCCGGCCGCGGTCGGTCCGCCAACCTTCCCGACCCATCGCCCGGTACCGCTGATTGGCGGAGAGGATCCTCTGCAAGTAGACAGACCTCAGCAGAGGAGGCTTGCCTAGTCTGCCTGCTTCTACTTCAGACCAGAACTTGCCGAGAAACTCGCGCCTCCCTTCGGCGGACGTGATCTGGGCGAACGTCTTCTTTTCCTGATCTGTCGAGAGATACTGGGCTCTCTGGAATTCATCTCCCATTTCTTCGGCAGACATTCCCGCCAGCTCCGCCGCCTTCATCGATGATGACGCAGCCGCGGTCTGTGCGGACTGAACGTGCGGATTGTAGATGTAGAAGATCTTCTCGACCTGGCTGGCCTGGTTTCCCTTCTCGTCTGTCAGCAGCACCCGGAGGCGATACTTGCCTGACGCAATCGAAGCTACATTGACAAGCCCCGCCTCGACAGCATTCTTGACACCGAATTTCCGTGCCTTGAACGACTCCTTCACGACCTTTCCGTCGCCCGCGACAACCTGGGTCTTGACCGTGTACGTCTGGTTCACATCGAGATTATACATCTCGGCATAGGAGAACATCATCGGGTGCGACACCGCACCGAAGACAAGAGTCGGATTCGGAATCACCTCGAGAGAGTTCTTGAAATAGAGACTGCTCTTCTCCGTCGAATTCTTGATATTCGAGCACAGCTCCAGATCACTGATCGAGGGAGCCGTTCCGTAGGATTGGATTGTGATCGGAAGTGCAATACTGTCACCGCGTGCCGGAGCGAGTGAGTCGACAACTTTCACGTCGAGTTGGTACTCGCCAAACGGAAGGGCAAATCCGGCCTGGCTGATCATCACCGAGCCAGCCGGACCCCTGCTGGTGTCGGGGGGCGGAATCAGAACCGTTGAAAGCGTATTCACGCGAAGCAGACCTGTCGCAACGTCCTTGACGCGGGTGGAGACTTTCAGGATACCGGTCCGAACTCCCTCGCGTTGGCCAAACGTCACGAGGCTCGGATAGAAGCCGTAGTAGATCTCTAGATAGCCGCTTGAGTCGTCATTCCGGAACTTCGCGTAATCGAGATTGAGCACGAAGGCCTGCCTACCGGTCGGCCGCTGGGCAACCGCAGGATCCCCCGCCATGAGTAGCAGGAACAGACATCCCAACATCCTCTTCATGAATTCACTCCTTTTCTTTCAATATATCAATACGCTGTCAGGTTTGCAAGCAACCGGAAGGCGCCCGGGTGGACATTCAGCAGCTGAGGATCGAGAGCAAGATCGATATATGTCATTTTTCCTGATCCGACCGTCCACTCAACGATGAGCGGGCTCTTCTCGTCGGCCGAAACGAGCAGCTTCTTACTTGTCGCCAGAGCAGGTCCATCCAACACATTGTACGCGCGCCGATACAACCACTCGTCCCAGTCTTTCAAGGCAATCATGTTCGGTGTCGAAAACACCTCCTCCGATTGCCGGAGCTCCAGCTTCGTGGCTTCGCCCCACTTGTTTGAAGCACGAAGCTGCAAACCCTCGATGATTGGTGAAGCATTCCACACAGGGGCATCCTGAGCCAATACGATCAGATGTCCTCCCTCTTCAGCAAAGCGTCGCAGGGCTCCTACTTCCGCTGAGAGTTTCGGAAGGAGAGTCAGCGCCCGCCTGTCGATCATGACAGTACTCTTGTTCGCGAGGGCTGGCGGGATTCCCTGAGCGCTCCTGACTTCCTGCACTTTGAGCCCAAGGCGACGCAACGTCACGGCAACGGGACTGCTCTCCCTGCCTGTCACGAGCACAATGGTTCCCTTCGTCCCGATCGCCGCCTCAAATGAGCGTGCAGCGAATTGCGCAACGGTTCCGTGCGCTATCGAGACCGGAATGAGATGGGTACCCTCCGCCAGTGGGCGTTTCCACTGAAGATGGAGGGTGTCGGTCTCGGATTCATCTTTGACGTTGATACGAAATTCCTTCTTCCCCGAGACTGCAAGCGAGTCATTCACATGGACGGAATCACGAATGCCGTCGCGTACATGGTTCGTGATGCGCACGATCACCTCTTCATCCGGCACAGCACGTACAATGGGCGTCAATACCTCAGTGGTGAGGCGGGGAGCATAGAGCAGGCGCGTCGATCCGCGGTAGATAAAATTCCCCTCGCGATACTTCGATCTGCCCATGACAAAGAACGTAAACGTCCGTCCGATGCTCGTTTGCACAAGGCCATCAATCGCTGCGGGCAGGTGCATATCGAGCACCTGCGGAGAGAGGAGACTATACTGGAGGTTGATCCGCAATGGCCGTGTCTTTTCCGAGGATTCGTCAATCATCCACCGTTCATCCGTCGCAGGGAAGTACACCCAGAGGGAATCGCCAGGTTTCGTACCAATCACCTCGTCAATCTTCAGATGGATCACCTGTCGGGGCACCACTGTTGTCGGCTGCAACGTATAGCGGATATGAATGCCAAGCACCGCAATCCGGAGGTTTTCCAGCGTCAGCTTCCACTGCATCGAAATCTTGCGGCCAAGATGATTGACGCTGAGAGGCTGAGTAAGGAGCATGTCCACGGAATCGAGCAGTGCCGAGACCGCACGGGCTGCCTGTTCTCGTCCGGCGGACGGGAGATTTCCTCCAAGCAGTGGCTTCGTCAGCGCAAGGATAGACGCCTCGAGAGTGTTCAGTCGTTTCGGTATTGGAGGAGGCAGGCCTTCGTCAAACCGGCGCAACGGGCGCTGAGATCGGGGAAAAAGGCTTTCATAGGCAATGACAGTGCGCTGAGCATCGGCTCCATACCAGAGCTTCCGCTGGACAGAGCATGAACGGTACAGGGCTGCCGCTTCGTCAGCCACAGCGAGATACGACTTCTTCCAGAGGGGGTGTCTTTCCTCGACCGGCACACGGACACCGTTTTCCGAGCCAGTCTCAACGAGCACGCGCGCGACGGTCCAGCCGAGTAATCCCAGACTGCCTAACCCCCTGCTCTTTTCATACTCCGGATCAAGCTGCCGAAGCACGTGGAAGAGGTCTTGTTGGAGCACAGCATCCTCCGGACCCATCCCGCCGGCATTCCAGTTTCTCGCCAGAAGAATGACGTCAGGCTTCAGGCTCGTGACCAGCTTCGTCAAATGAGTCCGCAGCGTGTCAGGCTCCCAGCCGGAACGAACCACCTCAGTGTCGCGCGCTGCACCGAGATCGGGCATGTTGAGGAAATACTCCTCGCCCCCGAGGAACGCCATTACTTTCGCGGCCTCCAGTCGCCTGGTTCCCGCGAGGAGGTGTGGATACTCTCCGCGAATGTCGCTCTCTCCCGCTTCGCCGTTGGTCACATAGGCGCTGACGATGCGCGCTCCTTTCGCCATTCGGAAATACGCCAACGCAGCCAGATCCTCCTGGCCGGGCTGATACGCAATCGAAAGCACGTTGAGACGCGATCGCGCGTCCAGCGCCCGCTGATGCAGGGCCTCCTTGCCGGTTGCAGGGAAATACTGTGCGGAGGCATCCGCAGCAAATCCTATTAGAAGCGCGCAAAGAATTATCAAACGAACCGTTCTCACCATCCAACCTCGTTTGTTTTTCCTATTTAAATGCGTCACACACTTGTCCCCTCAAAAGCATTACACGGAGATCCACAGAGAACATGATTCTCTGGATATTCGCATATCCTCAGATGAGATCCACGGAGCAAACCTCTCTGTGGAACTTGTACCAGAACCAGCAGGCTCTCTGTGTACCTCTCCGCCAATCCGCCAAAAAGCGCGAAAGACGGCGGACGAGCGTGTTCCTAAAACTGGTGAGAAATGTCTGAAAATGCCAGAGAGAAAGGACATCCGCCAATCCACAAAAAAAAAGAGGCTGCCGGGGATTCCGGCAGCCTCCTGCTATTTGACATCTACTTCTGATTCCCGCCAAAGAGCGGCGGGATGCTCATTCCAACCATCATCTTACCTTCACTTCGTTCGGTAAGATGAATTGGAATGGCATTAGAACTCGAACTTCAGCGAGAACACCTGGTTCGCATCGAAGTACTTGACCTGGCGATATCCGTAGTCCAGAACCATGTTGACGCCGCCCAAATTGTACATGATTCCAGCACCCATCGTCGCGCCGTAGATATCGTTATCCTGGTTCTGCGGTACCATTGAGTATCCGCCGCGAACAAACAGCTTCAGATCCTCAACCGAGTAACCAAGTTCGACACCTGCATTGTACGAGTCGAAGTACAGGTTGTTGTTGACGAACGAACCGCTCACCGACGCATTGAGATTGTCAGCCAGCGTGTAGTCGTACGCGAGGCCGATTTCAACCAGTGCAGGGAGTTCGAATTCTGCGGCCTGGAGAAGCATATACTCCGAAGGCCGGTTCCCCAGAGTCGGATCGGCTTGCCGGTATAGGCCCGGTCCTGCAAACTGCATTTGAGGACCGATGTTCTTCACGGCGAGACCGAGGTTCAGGTTCTTCACACCCACCACGCCATCGTACTGCACACCGAAGTCAAACGCAAATCCGGAAGCGGAAATGCGGTCGATCTTTTCGGAGATCAGCTTGATGCCGACGCCGACGGTGATGGCATCCGTCAATGGACGCGCAAACGCAGCCGAAACCGTCACGAAGGTTGGCGAGTAGAACCGATTTGAGATGTTTTCAGGATCGTCTTCTGTCGTCAGAGGAATATCTCCGAAGGACAGCGACTTGATTGTGAAGCCAACGTTTCCAAAGCTCCCGAACTTGCCGGCCACCGCGCCGTACACCACGTTGATGTCAGCAAGATAGGTCATCGATGAAAACATCGCTTCAGCTCCGCCCATCATATGGCCAAGCCCGGCAGTATTCCAGTACATCGCCTCAACGCCCTGCGTCGTTGCGATGCTCGATCCGCCGAGTGCCATGTCTCTGGCGCCTACGGGGATCAGCAGCTCCGGCGCAGCGATCGCTCCAACACGCTGGTGTTGGGCCAAGGCCGGCACCGCCAGAAGCATCACCGCCGTGCAGAGCAACAAGGCTGCGAAGATTGCTTTCTGTTTCATAAAACGTTCTCCTTGATAGTCTTGTGCGTTGTCGAACCTTGGGTTAGAAGTAATCGAGGAACTCTTGCTGCTGGATGATTGAGAACTTCAGCGTTTTTGTGAATCCCAGATCCGGCAGCTCGACATATGCAATGTAGAGGCCGCTGGCCACGGGATAATTCCTCTGATTCATCAGGTCCCAACGCAAGAACTGATTATCACTGCTCTTCTCCAACGTCCGCACAAGTTGTCCTGCAAGATTGAAGATACGAATGACAGCGTTCTTCGGCAGGTTGTTGAACGTCACGAAACGGTCGAACCGGCTTGTCTCAGCAAGATTCGCCGCGTAGTACGGATTCGGGAACACGCCGATCTTGGTCGCACTCGCAGACTCGAGCTCTGGTCCAGCGAGCGGAGCGGGAGCGCTAAACGTGTACTTGACAGCGGACGTATTCACCTTGTTTCCTGTGATCTGGAATTCATCACCCGTGAAGAAGGTGTTCGAACCCCGGCGATTGACAGCCAGCCACCACATGATCGGCAGCGTGTTGTTGAGGGCGTCCTTCGCCAGATCAGCATCCACGGTCGTCGTGTATGGCTTCGAGAACACAAAAGCAAACTCACGTGAAACCGTGTTGTCAGTGTTATCACTGCTTCCAGGGAAATACACACCATCGACAAAACCACCAACAACATTGTTCTCGTGCAATCCCACCGCCAACCTCACCGGAGGATTGACATCGATATCCCATGCGGAGAACGGTACGCTCTTGTTGAAGTCCTGGTATGCATATCCCGCAGTTGGATTAACAATGAACGGCGCAAACGACGGTGATGCGGGTGCCGAGCTTGCACGTCGCAAGTACCGGTACCCGAAGGAGTAGTTTGGATCATTCGGAGGATTCTTCGCGTCCCACGGTGCCGCGGCAGTGCCAAGTTTCAAGACGACGCTGTGCAGCTTGTCAGGCGTGACCGATGAACTCGAGAACCAGTGATTGTATGCCATACCAATGGCACCGTTGAATCCTTCAAGACCCCAGTCAGCTCCTGCCCATGTGAATCGGCGCGATCCTGCCGGAATTGAGTACTCCTTCATTCCCGGCGGAGGTCCGAGAACCTTCACCATGACGCCATCGACAAACAGATAGTCATCGTCGCCGCTCTGGTTGGTCTGGCCGGAGAGCTTAGTCACTCCCGTGGTCTTGTTGACGACTTTCCATTCCACCGGGTCCTTTGTATCGTCAAAGCTGACTTCGTACGTGTTGCCGGTCAACGCAGCCGGGTTGATGACGAGCGGTACCACGTTGCCGTCACTGATACCCGATTTGGTCGCCTTCAACGTGTCGCCAGCTTTCAACGAGAAGGATTTGCCGAACGGCACTTTTGGCACAACCGTCAGGATATTCGGGCTCGACTCAAGCGCCGCAACGTAGCCTGCGACACTCGTGATCGAATAAGCCGTAACCGCAAGATAGTACTCCTGGCCATTCCACAGCTTGTTGTTTCCCGTAATCCAGTCCTGGTTGAACAGGAAGTTGCGCTTCACGCCCGCATCGGAACCGAACTGAATCGGAACCTTCAAAAACGCTCCCGACGCCAGGTCGAACTGTTCATTCAGAATGACTTTGTTGTTGTCAACGATGTCATAGGTCCCAAGACGCTTTGCCTGATCAAGCGTCGCTCCTGCTGACGGAAATTGATAGACGTTGTATCCCTGGAACGTGTAGTGTCCGGGATCTGCAATCTTCTTCTCTGTAGCGGCAACTGCGCCAGCATTGTTGGCCCAGTCGAGAATGACGCTTCCGTCCATTTCGGTCACTTTCACAACCGGATTCTGCGGAGCCTTCGCAACCTTGAAGAGCAGGTTGAAGGTCTCCTGCACTGCGTTGTCGTTCGCCTTCAGCACCGAGATGCTGGAGATACGATCGGCTCCGATTGCGGCCACATATCCGACGTACAGTTCCTGCGATTCACCCGGATTCAGGGTAAACGGACCGGTGCAGAGCAGGACACGGCGGTCGCCCTGGACGAATGAATATAGCGTCCCCTGACCGTCGATGAAGTTGTTCGCGGCTGCCGGCTTCGAGGGATCGCCCTGGAGCGGGTACTTTGTCGGCCAGTGTCCGGGAGGAGCGTTATAGAGCACCGGAGGATCGGTGATCGTGCCGAGCGGCGCATAGCCGCGCAACATGTTCCACCAGCGTCCTGTTCCGGTGTTGTAGTCTCCAAACGGAGGGTCCGAATACGGGCTGCCTGCAGAGAAGTACGAGAATCCGCTCATCGGAAGGTTCTTCTTCCCGAAGACTCGCTTCATGTCGACCACTGCTGAATCGGTCGCTGCACCGGCAACTACCGGGCCGGCGAGGAAGTCATAACCTGATGCCGGAGGCGGCAATCCATAGCGCGCGTAAACCTGATCGGTCGCGTTGCCATTGTACACGTAGCCCAAGCTGCGGGCACTGTCGCATCCCGCGAGGTCATCCGTTGCCTGACCAAGATCGATGTCGGACCACTGGCACACGTACATGCTATCCAGATAGAACGCACCGACCGTGCCGTTACCGAGATCCACACCGCCCTTGTTTGTGAGCTTTACGCGTTTGAAGTAGCAGTTGCCCATAGCATCTGAGCGCTTGTAGCCCCAGGTGCTGACCTGGATCTCAAGGCCCTGAGGCTCCGATCCCTCAAACCGCAGAGATTGCGCTTTGTCGATATCGTTATAGGCTGTCCACATCAACTGATCTGCAGGCGTCGTCGGGTCACCAATACCCGGCTCGTCGTAGTTGCCAGCGATCAGACTGTCAACCGTGAAGCTCGGGCCAAAGGCAGGAGGCGCCTGGTATCCCGGCTTGCCGTTACGCTCGATGTACGGAGCGCCTTTGTCGACAGGCCAGTTCTTCCAGTCTGTGTCATACTGCGCCTTCACTGCATCCTTCTCACTCTGCGTCGCTTCAGAGATCTTCGAATGCTCATACCGTGTCATCGCATCGAATCCAAGCTCGCCGTCTGTCATGAAGTAGTAGTCACGGCGAACCCTGTAGTACCGTACATCAGCCGCATCCGGGCTCGCAGCGCGTGCAGCGGCGCCTACACCCGTCACATATCCGGCCTTTGTTCCGACATTTGACAGATACGTCGAACCGCCGACGCGGATCTTCTGAGACTGGGATGTTTGAGTTCGTGCTGCATCGAGAAATTGTTTGCTTCCGAAGACAATGCCGTCCTCGTACACGATGGTTCCGGTTCCAACAGGGTACTGCACACCGTCAACGCCCGAGGGAGTGTGGTTCGACTCGCCATCCGAGCGTGCCCAGGTCGTGATGTTGTTGATGTTCAGGATCTGGTGCGTGGGTGTGCCCGAAACCTTGCCGAGAGACTGCGTATTGGTCTTGCCGTTGCCGGGCTTTTCAGCGGCTTCTGCAAGCACGAAGAAGCACACGCTGAGCACCGCAAGCGACAAGTGCAGAATCTTTCTTAGGTTCATCATTACTGAAACTCCTCTTTGATTATAGGGTTCACTTCACGATTCTTGCTTCCGCCCATACAGAAATGGCGGACCGCATGCATAACTCAGCGTTAGAACTCTACGCGAGCGCCAACACGAATCTGCCGCGGAGCACCGTAGACATCACCCACGAAGCTCTGCAAGATACCCCACCGGTTGTCCATGTTGATGGCCCGGTAGAAGGACTCGTAGTACGGAATTGTCTTGTACGAAATCGCATTCGCGCTCTTCAACCATCCATCGTCAAACGGTGTGCCCGTTTGCGGGTAGACGTTGATGACCTGCTTCGTATTGAGCAGGTTCAGCACGTTGACGTACAGTTCGAAATTCAGACCGGTGAAGTAGAACACCTTGTTCCAGTTCAGGTCGATGTTGAACACCCAGGGGGTCGTGGAGGCGTTTGGCGGCTCGACCGGATAACGGTTTCGAGCATCGAGAAGCGCCCGGATTCCGACGTTCCACGGGCTGGATTGACCAAGGCTCGTGGGCTCCTGGATCTTCGTATAGTTGTGACCGCTGTTGAAGCTCATAAGCAGGTACACGCCCATACCTTCGAGAATCGGTCCACCCTCATTCTTGCCCCAGCGATAGTCGAGAGTCAGGTTTCCGCGATGGGCCTGGTTGTAGATCAACGGGGCTGTGAAGTTCGGGAAGCGTGCCCGTGTCTCGTCGCCAACTGCGACGGAGTTCGACGCTGAGTTGTTGCCCGTGCCGCGCGCATCAGAGAGGGTATAGTTCAATCTCGCAGAGAGGCGATTCGTCCGCCGCAACTCGAGAGTAAACTCAAGGCCCTTGCTCGTCGCAAAGTCTTCGTTCTGATACGCCGTGAAGTTGACGACCCCCTGCGACGTGAAGACCTTCCTCAACTGGATCAGGTTCTTGGTGTCCTTATAGAACCCGTTGAACGAGAAGGCCAGGTTGTCTGCCAGATACTGACGGAAGCCGACTTCAAACTGCGTCGTGCGCTCCGGCTTCACCATCCATGGTGCACTGCCGCCATACGGAGAGCGGGTATTCGGGTTGACGATGCTTCCGAAGCTGAAGTCACTGCGGTAGAGCTGTCCGAGGGAAGGCATCTGGGCATACTTGCCATACTGCGAGTAGAAGATCGTCCGATCCGTCACGGGGAACGAGAAGCTGATCCTGGGGAGGATCATATGGTTCGCCGCGGTGCGGGTGAACGTGCTAGCTTCAATGAGGTTCAACGTTTGATCGAGACCTTCGGGATTCGCGTAATCCGGCTGACCGGTCAGAGGATTGACGGTCGTCGGAATTTCTTTCACGTCGGTGTTGGAGTACTCATAGCGAACACCGAAGTTGAGGACGAGATCCTGATACTCGATCTTGTTCTGGACGTATGCGGATGCGAATGTCGGTTTGTACGGCTTGTCCCAAACGGTGCTGCTGCCGGGAAGCGTGTAGCCGTCCGACTCATTACCCATGTAGTCGTATCCCCACGTCGTAATGCCACCGCGCTCAATGCTACGTGCGCGCTTCGCCATCTCAATGGTCTTTCCCCGTGCGACGTCCGTCGCATAGATCACTGCATCCGGTGAAATCACGCCATCTTCGTTGGAGTCGATCCAGCGGAGATACCCGCTGATGTTGCCAATGCTCCAGTTCCGGTAGGTCCATGTTTCGAGGTTACCACCGGCCTTCAACTCCCATCGTGACGTCACTTGCGAGGTGAGGTCGACTGCGACCGCCATCTGCTGGTTGCTGTATTTGCTGTAGGAGTTGAGCGGTGCATCGGGATCGGTGAATCCAAACTGATAGATCGACGTCATCGCCGGCGGACCAACGTAGCGCGAACGCCAGCCGTAGCCATTGAACCCTTTGAATCCTGCCTGTGCGTTTGCAGCACTGTCAGGATACTTGATCCAGTCATCTTCGAACACTTTGTCATACGTCCGGCCCCATTGCTTTGTGTAGGAGAGGCCGATCTCGTAGAACGTATTCTGGCTGAGGAAGTGGGTCAGACGGAGGTTGCCAAATGCCGTCTGTCCGTCGTTCCTTGACTGCTTGTCCGAATTCCGGAAGATGTTGCCCAGGCCCGGCCAGGCACCACCGTTGATGGAGTGCCCGTACGCATAGTTGCCAGAGAAACGGACCTTCATCGGAATACTGGCCAATTCGGCCATGTCGAACAGAAGGTTTCCCTGAGCCGTGTTGTTCCAGTTCCAGTTCTGATTGACGGAACCGTTCTTCAGCATCTGCACCGGACCCGGCAGCGGCTCACCCTGCTTACGAGGCGCACCGAGATTGTCCTGTGTGAGCTGGTCAAAGGAGAACGGCACGATAAACCGTGCGGAGCCATTGCGGACATAGCTGAACTGATCGGCGAAGAAGAACCGAACGCCGCCGATGATCGGTCCGCTAAGGGTTGCCACAGCGTTTTTGTACCCGCGTGATGTTGTTCCGAGGAATTCCTGACCACTCTTTGCGAAATCATCGGTCAGGTAGTCAAGCGATATTCTCAGCTGCGAACCGCCGGTTCTCATCGAAGAGCGGACGATACCGGAGTTTGCGCCGCCGAACTCAGCCGTGAATCCGCCTGACTGCAGCTGAACTTCCTGCAGCGCCTCGCGGATCAGACTGACCATTTCACCCATGCTCGAGGGATCTGTGACGTTGGCACCGTCGACATAGTATGCGACTTCGCCGTCACGACCGCCGCGAACATACAGGTTTCCAGCTTGCTGAACGACGCCGGCAGAGAGCGCAACGATGTTTTGCACCCCGCGGAACGGCAGAGTCTGAATATCGGCCTGGCTTTGAATGCGGACCGTATTCGTCGTATTGCGCTGAATCAGGGGACGATCAGCGACAATTTCGACTCCCTGGACCTGAACAGCTGAACTCACCATTTGCAGGTCTCGCGTTGTGGTCAGACCCGAGTTGACGATGACGTTCGACACTGTCACAGGACTGTAGCCGATGTACGTCACCTTCACCGTGTAGGTACCCGGGATAACGGAAAGGATAACGTACTCGCCGTTCACATCGGTCGCAGCACCCAGGTTGGTGCCTTCAACCGTAACGTTAGCACCAATGAGCGCCTCGCCCGACTCTCTATCTGTCACCTTCCCACGCAGTTTTCCGTCCTGCGCGAGGAGGAGTCCAGGTAGAAGCAGCAAAGCGGCTAAGACTAAAAGGAGCTTGCGGAACATAACGTACCTCCTTTGTAAATGGAGAATGTGGATTAGAAAGGATCTCGATTCTGGGTCGATGCCCTGTTATGAGGAAAGGGCAATCGGCGGGTACAGCGAGGAAAGTAGTTCCAACGGTTGTCCGGACAGACGTACGCGTAAGAAAATCCACACCGTCGTCCGAATAGGCAAATCACCTCCTTCTTGATGGAATGTCTGCTTATAAAAGACGGTCTGTTGCGGAGTTACCTTTGTGAGAATATATCATATGGGAGGATGTTTGTCAAGCGGAAATTACCCTTTCGTAACAAAATCCTTGACATCAGTCCAAGAATCGAGGCAGTTACATGGTATTAGGACTTCGGCTCGCTGAGAGGCAGATCTACCCCATGTCAACTCAGGTAATAAGGTTGAGGTGTATACAAAAGTGAATATTGGCAAAATATGCACGCAGGAAGGATTTGAACAGGGGATGTCTCTGTGGAACTCGTACCGGCACCTTCAGGCTCTCTGTGTAGCTCTCAGCCAAAAAGACGGCGGACAAGTGTGTCCCTTTACAAAGCGTCACACACCTGTCCGCCATTCTGTGTGGCGGAGAGTTCCACGGAGGAGATCCACAGAGAAAAATCCCTCTGTGGGACTCGCACCAGAACCACGGTGCTCTCTGCGGAACTCCGTGTCCCTCACAGAGCATCACACACCTGTCCGCCATTCTGTGTGGCGGAGAGATCCACAGAGAGAAACCCTCTGTGGAACTCTTACCCGTACGTTCAGGCTCTCTGTGTACCTCTGTGTCACTAACCAGAGCATCGCCCCTTTGTAAGACTCACACCGGTACGCTCTAGCTCGCCGTGGGACGCTGTGTCCCCTCAGAGCACATCGTGTCTCTGGGCACGCCTCATACAAGGAAGCTCATCTCAGCAGCACGTACGCCCGCACCAATCTCAAACCTGAACCCACACTCCGCCAGAGCCATCTCGAGCGCCGAGAGCATCGCGATCATGTCGATTTCGTCATAGTAGCCGAGGTGCGAGATTCGGAAAATCTCCCCGGCAAATTCCTCCTGCCCACCGGCAATCGTAATTCCGTATTTGTCTTTCAGAAGTCCGTTAAGAGCCTTCCACTCAACACCCTCAGGCACCCACACCGGCGTCACAGCATACGATGGCGTGTCGGAGAAGAGCCGGAGACCGAGAGCTTTGATCCCACTTCGCAACGCGACCGCGAGACGTTCGTGCCGCTTCCAGACATTCTCAATCCCTTCTTTCCTGATCATCTGCAACGCGGCGTCAACACCAATCACCAGCGAGATCGCCGGAGTCCACGGCGTATCGTCCGCCTCATGAGACTTCACCGCCTTCCTGAGATCGAAGTAGAACTTCGGAAGCGTTGACTTCTCCATCGCCTGAAGCGCACGCTTGCTCAACGCCACAAATGCCAGACCCGGCGGGATCATGAGCCCCTTCTGAGATCCTGTCACACAGACATCTATCCCCCACTCATCAAACCGAAACTCATGTGCACCAATTGCCGTGATTCCGTCAACGCAGACAAGTGCATCGGAATTCTCCCGTATCACCTTGGCAAGCGATTTTACGTCCGTCGCTGCTCCGGTCGAAGTCTCGCTGTGTACCAGATAGACAGCCTTCGCGTCGCGATGCTTGTTCAACGCCTCGAGGATCTGTTGCTCACTCGGCGCCTTCCCCCACTCAATTTTTACCTCGATCGCATTGAGCCCGAAGGTACGGGGCATCTTCACCCACCGCTCGCCGAACTTCCCGCCGTTCGCGGAAATGACCGTGTCCCCTGGGGAGAACAGGCTTACAAACGTCGATTCGACGCCCCCAGTACCGGAGCAGGCAAGCGTGACGACGGCCTGATTCGTCTGAAAGAGGTACTTGAGATTCGCGTTGACCCGCTTGAAAATCTCGCGAAACTCTGCGTGGCGATGATGGATCAAGGGCTCTGCCATCCTGAGCATTACGGACTCAGGCACAGGCGTTGGACCCGGTGTAAAGAGACGCTTCTTCATGGTGTTCTCATAGATTTGAGGAAGGAGGGTTAATCGAAGGTTCTTGTCCGACTACGGAGCGCCCGCTCCCTGTCCCCTGTTTCTTCATAGTAGACAGAGAGGTTCATGAACACTTCCGGACATGGAACCGTGCTCAATCTCAGGGCCTCAAGGGCATAGAGAATCGCAAGCTGGCTCCATCCGTTGGCCGAGCAAAACGCCGAGAGTTCACTCTCTTTCACGGGAAAGTACTGTGCCCTCACATACGGGTCAAAGACTCCCCGGCTGATACTTCGCGGCGAGGCGCTGCAATCCCACACGGGTCTTTGTTCCAAGAAACTCGTGGCCAAGATCTTCTCCCATCACCTCGTTTTTGCCATCGATATAGACCTTCGTGGGGAATCGGTTGATGAGATACCCCCCGAAATCAAGATGGTTGAGAATCCTTCCTGTCAAACCATGCTGATCCAGGAAGTCAGCCGCCTTCACCGGGAGGAAGCGGTTGTTGACGGCGAATCCAAAACGGTGGCTGAGCCGTATTTCCGCTGGATGGATCTAATCACCATCGTCGTCTGAGATGTACTCCTGAAGTGCTTCGGGGGCTATTGGGGCTGGCAAAAAATACCATTCGCACGCAGGAGAAGCAAGGGGATTTAGGATTGCGGATTTCGGATTGTGGATTTTTGAAAACGGATTGTGCGCTTTTTGCACCCCGCCGTTTTCTGGCGGGGCGGATTTCGGATTGTGAATTTTTGAAAACGGATTGTGCGCTTTTTGCACCCCGCCGTTTTCTGGCGGGGCGGATTGGGGATTGGGCGACTTGTACATCCATTTCGTCCTCGGGAGTTCTGCTCCCGACTCACCCGATTCGTCGTTGGGAGCTCTGCTCCCAACTCACCCAATTCGTCGTCAGGAGCTCTGCTCCCAACTCACCAGATTCGACGTTGGGAGCTCTGCTCCCAAATCACCCGATTCGTCGTTGGGAGTTCTGCTCCCAACTCACCCGATTCGTCGTTGGGAGCTCTGTTCCCGACTCACCCAATTCGTCGTCAGGAGCTCTGCTCCCAACTCACCCGATTCGTCATTGGGAGCTCTGCTCCCAACTCACCCGATTCGTCGTTGGGAGCTCTGCTCCCAACTCACCCGATTCGTCGTTGGGAGCTCTGCTCCCAACTCACCCGATTCGTCGTTGGGAGCTCTGCTCCCAACTCACCCGATTCGTCGTTGGGAGCTCTGCTCCCAACTCACCCGATTCGTCGAGGCCGTCCAAAAAGAGGACGCGTCATTCTGAGCCCCGCCTCCCCGAAAAGAAAACTCGGGGCAGGTCGGCGGGGTAAACTCCGCTAACCTGACAGAGTGATTCAGATTCTTCCTGCCCGCCTTCAAGTATCCAGAAGGGCAGGCGGGCGGTCGACTGAAAAACGTCTTCCCTCAGAATGACTTTCGGGACAGCCTCTCACCCGATTCGTCATTGGGAGCTCTGCTCCCAACTCACCCGATTCGTCGTTGGGAGCTCTGCTCCCAACTCACCCGATTCGTCGTTGGGAGCTCTGCTCCCAACTCACCCTGAACAAAACACAAAGCCCCGACCATGGCCGGGGCTCTGCGTGGATTTCGAAACGCTATCGCATTTGTGTCAGACGGCTTCCTTCTTCCGGCTCTGTGACTGGTTCAGGTGAGCATCGATAAGCCGCAGGAGTTCGGACTTGCCATCGCTCGTCACGATCGAAAACGGGACGATGCCCCGGCATGATCCTTCGGTGAGCTGCGAGTTGAACCGTGTCCGGTACGCCTCAAGTTGCCGTGAGAGTTTGCTGATCGGCAGCTTGTCGGACTTTGTCAGGATCAGAAGATACGGGATCTCATAGTATTCGAGCCAATCCATCATCATCAGATCAAGGGGGGTCGGCTCCTGTCGCGAATCGATCAGCTGCATGCCGAGGGCGATCGGACGGCCCCGCTTCAGGAAGTCCTCAATGAGCCTCTTCCATCCAGCCCTCATCTGCTCCGGCACCTTTGCGTAGCCGTAGCCCGGCAGATCGACGAAGTAGAATTCGTTGTTGACGATGTAGTAGTTGATCTCCCGCGTCTTTCCCGGCGTGGAGCTCGATCGTGCCAGGCTCTTGCGGTTGCACATCTTGTTCAGCAGCGACGATTTGCCGACGTTTGAGCGGCCGATAAAGAGAACTTCTTTCAATTCATTCTTCGGCAGCTGATGAAGGTCAGCAACTCCCTGGAGAAACTCAGCAGTCGTGATTTTCAGCATGGGGGCGTTCCTCTCTACAAGTTCGAAAGAACAATCAGTCTGGTCCGCTATTTCGATTCAGACTTTTTGGCTGCAGGCTCAGCAGAGGCTTCCTTGTCTCTCTTTTCCTCTTGCGCTGCGTCCTTGGCTTTCTTGGATGTTTCCGGTGTACCCTTCTTCGGTCCCCGCTTGCGTCCTGCCGCAGCGGCTTTGGCCTTCGGTTTCGCTGCCGCTTTCTCCTGGCCTGTGTTGTAGTCGACCAGTTCGAGCATCGAAACCTCGGCTCCGTCGCCGTGACGCTGTCCGAGTTTTACGACACGCGTATATCCGCCGGGACGTGTTGCGACCTTGGCGGCAATTTCATTAAAGAGCGTTGTCACCGCTTCACGGTCACGCAGGAACGCGAATACCTCGCGCCGTGCGTGCACGTTTTTCACCTTCCCATCGCCTTCCTTCTGGACGGCGTTCTTTGCCCGTGTGATCAACTTCTCGACAACGGTCCGGGCTTCTTTCGCCTTCGCGGTCGTCGTGCGAATCTTCTTATGCTTGATCAGGGAGACGCTCAACGCTGAAAGCGTCGCCTTGCGATGGCTGTGGGTTCTACCAAGTTTTCGGCCTGACTTCAGATGGCGCATACTTCAAATCCTCTCGTTTACTCGTTTCCATCCTTCAAATACTTATCGACATCCATACCGAAATTCAGACCCAGCTCGTCGACAATGGCTGAAAGCTCGGCGAGCGATTTGCGTCCGAAATTTCGGAACTTGAGGAGTTCGGACTCGTCCTTGCGAACCAGATCGGCGATTGTTTTGATGTTCGCGGAGCGCAAACAGTTGTGCGAACGGACGGAGAGCTCGAGCTCGTCGACCGACATTTTGAGCGTCTTCCGAGTCTGGCTCAGCTTCGCCTCTTCCTCGCTCTCGACCTTTTCTGTTTCCGGTTCTGCCTCGAAATTGATGAACAGCTGGATGTGGTCGCGCAGAATCTTCCCGGCATGTGTCAGCGCTTCATCGGGGGCAATCGAACCGTCGGTTTCGATCTCGAGGATCAGCTTCTCGAAATCAGTCTGACCGCCGACGCGCGTCGGCTCGACGAAGAACCGGACATTCTTGATCGGTGTGAAAATCGAGTCGATGGCGATAGTGCCGATCGGCTGGTCCGCAGACTTGTTCTCTTCCGAGGAGGCATACCCCTTTCCCCGGCCAAGTCTCAGCTCCAGCTCGAAATCTGCTTCCTTGTTCAGGGTCGCGAGGTGGAGATCCGGATTGAGAATCTCAAGCTCCGATGACGCATCCTGGATGTCCCTGGATTTCAGTTCTCCGGGGCCCTTGATGGAGAGCGTCACTTTCGTCGCTTTCTTGTTGATCGGCTTGATCCGGACCTGCTTCAGGTTCAGGATCAGGTCGGCGACATCTTCCACAACTCCTTTGACCGTGGAAAATTCATGCTGAATTCCCTCCACCCGGATGGCCGTGATGGCCGTGCCCGGGAGGGAGGAAAGCAGAACACGCCGGAATGAGTTTCCGAGTGTGACTCCAAAACCCTTCTCGAGAGGCTGTGCTGTGAAACGCCCGAACGTCGGGGACAAGGAACTCTCGTCGATCTCGATCTTTTCTGGCATTTGAACTAATGCGTTGCTCATAGTTCTCTTCCCTCTCGCTGTTTGCGAGGACAATGGACCTCGACGGTCCGATAGAATGATTCAGTGAATACCCGCTATTACTATTTCGAATACAACTCGACGATCAACTGCTCGTTCGCGTTCAGTGGCACATCGGCCCGCTCAGGAACCTGAAGGAACGTCCCCGTGAGCGTCGCTTTGTCGAGGCTGAGCCACGGAAGCATTGCCGCATCTTTGATGCGTTTCATCGACGAGTGAATGAGCTCGAGCTTCTTGCTCTTGTCGCGCACCTGGATGACATCGCCGGGATTCAGAAGGTACGACGGAATATCAACGATGCGGTTGTTGACCAGGAAATGCCTGTGAAGGATCAGCTGCCGGGCAGATTTCCTTGACGGCGCCAGTCCCATCCGATACACGACGTTGTCGAACCGACGCTCGAGGGTTTTCACAAGCGTTTCACCCGTTCGGCCGGTCTGCTTCAGCGCGCGCTCGAAGTAGTTGCGGAACTGCGTCTCGAGCAATCCGTAGGACCGCTTCACCTTCTGTTTCTCGCGGAGCTGAACGCCGTACTCAGAGATCTTCTGCCTGCGGCTCTGACCATGTTGCCCCGGGGCATAACTCCGCTTTTCAAGCGGACACTTTTCCGTGTAGCATTTCGTCCCCTTGAGGAACAGCTTCTGCTTCTCCCGGCGACACAATTTGCAGCTGGCATCAATGTACCTTGCCATAACGCTCCTACGTAATTTTCGATTTACGATTTTCGATTTACGATTGTGATTGATCCAGAACAACAACCAATCGACAATCGGAAATCGGCAATCAGCAATTTCTTAGACCCTCCGACGCTTGGGCGGTCGACATCCGTTGTGCGGAATCGGCGTGATATCCCGGATCATCGTGATCTCGAGTCCGGCAGACTGAAGCGATCGGACCGCCGCTTCACGTCCTGCACCGGGACCCTTGATGAACACCTCGACGCGGCGCAGTCCCAGATCGTACGCTTCCTTTGCGGCCGCTTCCGCCGAGACCTGTGCGGCATATGGCGTGTTCTTTCTTGAGCCCTTGAATCCGTTGCGCCCTGCCGTCGACCACGCGATGACGTTGCCGTACGTGTCGGTCAGCGTCACGATGACATTGTTGAACGTCGCCTTCACGAACGCTTTGCCGTTCGTATCGACGTGGACTTTTTTCTTTTTCTTGGTGACTGGTGCACCAGCTGCTTGCTTCGCCAAGCGAGATCTCCTTACAATTGTCAACTAAGAATATTCACAGAAACTGCGGAAAAGAATCACGCCAAGCCGCAAAGGAACATTTTGTTTGAAAGTGACTTAGCGCCCGCCTGCCCCAATTGACCGTCGGCGGCGGGCAGGTCTTTGCGCCTCCGCGTGAGTGTCTTTGTGTTGCTTCTACTTCTTCTCGAGTGCCTTCTTCTTCCCTGCGACCGTCTTCCTCTTTCCCTTCCTCGTACGGGCGTTCGTGCGGGTCCTCTGACCCCTTGCCGGTAGGCCCTTCCGGTGACGAAGACCGCGGTAGCATCCGATGTCCATCAATCGCTTGATGTTCATCTGAACCTCGCTTCGCATCGCTCCTTCCACTTTATAGTCAGCCTGGATGATCGAGCGAATCGCTGCGACTTCTTCGTCGTTCAGCTCGCCAACACGCTTGTTGACATCAACGTTTGCCTTCCCGAGAATTTCCTTCGCAGTCGTGCGGCCGATGCCGTAAATGTACGTGAGGCCGACTTCTGCCCGTTTGTTCTTCGGTAGATCAACTCCTGCTATGCGTGCCAAAATGGTTCTCCTGAAAGTCCTTGGGTGAAAATCCGAAATCTCAAATCCGAAATCCGAAAACACGAGTTTTTTGGCTCACTTCGTACTTCGAATCTCGTGCTTCGCCTGTCCGCCTCTGAAGTGCAAGACGGCAGGCGGGAACTTGACTACTTATCCTTGACGCTGTTTGTGCTTTGGATTCTTGCAAATGACATGAACAACGCCTTTGCGCCTGATGATCTTGCAGTTGTCGCAGATCTTCTTGACTGACGAACGAACCTTCATATCGTGCTCCACTATCCTATTTGTACCGGTACGTAATTCTACCTTTTGTCAGGTCATACGGGGACATTTCAACGGTCACCCGGTCGCCCACGAGAATCTTGATGAAGTGCATCCTCATCTTGCCTGAGATGTGCGCCAGGATTTCATGGCCGTTATCAAGCTTCACCTTGAACGTCGCGTTCGGCAACGTGTCGGTGATGACGCCATCAAGCTTTATGGGACCCTGTTTTGCCATTGTCGTGTTCTACTTCGTGAGAATCTCCGGCTTCCCGTCCACGACCGCAATCGTGTGCTCGAAATGCGCCGATGGTTTTCCGTCCCTCGTCTTCACCGTCCATCCATCCGCCCCAAACTCCACTTCCCACGAACCGGCATTCACCATCGGTTCAATCGCCAGCGTCATGCCATCCTGGATCTTTATCCCCGTGCCCCGTTTCCCGAAGTTCGGCACTGACGGTTCTTCATGCAGCTCCAGGCCAACACCGTGACCCACCAAATCCCTGACGACTGAGAATCCGTGCGCTTCGACATGTTCCTGAACCGCACTGGAGATGTCGTGAATGCGCTGGCCTGCAACGGCCTGTTCGATCCCCCTGGCGAGAGACTCTTCGGTCGCATTCATGAGGCGCTGCTTCTCTTCCGAAATCTCCCCCACAGCAAACGTCCGCGCCCCGTCTCCAAAAAACCCTTCTTTCTTCACTCCCACATCGACCGAGACAATGTCTCCGTCGCGCAGTGCCCGTTTTGACGGGATCCCGTGCACAACAACATCATTGATCGATGTGCAGAGAGTTGCCGGAAACAGGTTCAATTTCTTGTGACCGTATCCTTTGAACGCCGGCACGCCGCCAAAGGACCTGATATAATCTTCTGCCAGCCGATCGAGATCCAGAGTCGTTACACCCGGTTGGATCTTCGTCCCCACGAGCTTGAGAACATCGGCAACGATTTTGCAGCTCTCGCGGATGAGCTCGATTTCGTGGCTGGTCTTGATCCGAACCATGCGCGTCGGGACCTAGCCCCTCCGGCCGCGGAGCTTCCCACTCTTCATGAATCCGTCATAGTGACGCATGAGCAGATGGGACTCGACCTGCTGAAGCGTGTCGAGTGCAACGCCGACCACGATCAGAAGGCTTGTACCTCCAAAGAACTGTGCAAACCCCGGAGTCACGCCGCCGACCTTCGACATCATTGTCGGCAGGATGGCGATGATCGCCAGGAAGATGGAACCCGGAAGCGTGATCTTCGTGAGGATATTGTCAACGAACTCCGCCGTGTGTGTTCCAGGCCGGATGCCAGGAATGAATCCGCCCTGCTTCTTCATGTTGTCGGCCACGTCTTTCGGATTGAAGGCAATCGCCGTATAGAAGTACGTGAAGAAGACGATCATCAATCCATAGATGAAGGAGTACGTCCAGGAATCGTAGCTGAACCAGTCCCGGCTCAGCGTGTCGACGAACTCGCTTTCCGGGAAGAACTGGAAGACAATCTGGGGCACGAACATGATCGCCTGAGCGAAAATGATCGGCATAACGCCCGCGGTATTGACGCGAAGCGGAATATACTGCGTCACGCCGCCGTACACTTTCCGGCCGATCACGCGCTTTGCATACTGAACCGGGATCCTTCTCGTCCCCTGCGTCACGAGGACAACACCGGCGACAATGAATCCCATGAGCGCGATAATGACGAGCTCGATGATGATATTGCGGCCAGCGACGATGAGCTGGTATTCATCGAGAAGCGACGTTGGGAACCGCGCAATGATGCCGATGAAGATGATGAGCGAGATTCCGTTCCCAATCCCCCGCTCCGTAATCTGTTCGCCGAGCCACATCATGAAGATTGTGCCGGCTGTCAGGACAATCACCGTACTGAACGCGAATCCGAATCCTGCAACCGCCGCCGGGACGATGGCGCCCTGCGGGGTCACCGTGCTCTGCAGCTTCACCACCACGCCGCTCGCCTGAAGCAACGAGATGAGGACCGTTCCGTATCGCGTATACTGCGTGATCTTCTTCCGCCCATCCTCTCCTTCCTTCTGCAGCTTCTGGAAGTACGGAACCACCGCACCGAGAAGCTGAATGACGATCGAAGCGCTGATGTACGGCATGATACCGAGAGCGAAGATCGCAGCATTGCTGAATGCTCCGCCGACGAAGAGGTCATAGAGCCCGAAGAGCGATCCTTCTGCGGACCGCCGCATGAAATCTGCCAGGACGCGCGCATCAACACCCGGGATCGTGATATGCGATCCGAGACGAACGACGATCAGGAGCGCCGCGGTGAAGAGGATTCGCTCGCGCAGCTCCTGGATTTTGAAGATATTGGTAAACGTTTCTGAGAGTTTGCTCATTCTGGTCACTTCCGTTTACGACTTGGTCTGGCCGAGCAGGGTTGCCTTCCCGCCAGCTGCTTCGATCTTCGCGAGAGCTGATTTGCTGAACGCGTGCGCTGAAACCTCCAGCTTCGCTTTCAGCTCGCCGTTGCCGAGAATCTTGACCGGATCATTCTTCTTCGAGATGAGACCGAGGGAGTACAGAACCTCGGGATTCACCACCGACCCGCTCAGTTTCTTCTCCGTCACCATCCGCTCCAGGCTATCCACGTTCACTGCCTGAACTTCTTCGCGATTGCGGCTCTTGAATCCGAACTTCGGCACCCGCCGCGAGAGCGGCATCTGTCCACCTTCGAACCAGAGCTTGAATTTGTGACCCGACCGCGCCTTGGCGCCCTTGTGGCCCTTCGTGGCAGTCTTGCCATGTCCGGAGCCCTGTCCGCGACCGATACGCTTCGTCTTCTTCCTGGAGCCTGCAGCCGGTGTCAGATTGCTGAGAATATCTTTTGCCATTGTTGAGCTTCCTTACCCTGGAAAACTTTTCCTTACTTCACTTCTTCGACGCGAACGAGATGCCTGACAGCCCGGATCATTCCGCGGATCTGAGGCGTGTCGGTTTTCACTACGAAGTAATTCGGCCGGCCCAGTCCGAGAGCCTTGATCGTCCTCTTCGCGTTCTCTTTCTGATCGATAATGCTGCCGGTTTGCGTAATCTTGATCTTGTTTGCAGTTGACATCAGCACACCTGCTTAGTTTTGATGAAACAATTCCTGGAGTGTCATGCCGCGCCGCTCTGCCGCCATGCGGGCATCTGTGAGGCTCAGCAACGCTTTCATGGTCGCCTTCACCACGTTGTGCGGATTCGACGAACCCATCTGCTTCGTCAGAACGTCCTTCACACCAGCCGATTCGAGAACAGCGCGAACGCCGCCACCTGCGATCAACCCGGTTCCCGGAGACGCGGGCTTCAGGAGCACGCGGCCGGCACCGAACTTGCCGATCACTGCGTGAGGGATCGTCCCTTTCACGATCGAAACCTTTACGACAGCCTTGCGCGCATCGTCCACACCCTTCGCGATGGCATCTGCGACTTCATTTGCCTTTCCGAGTCCGATGCCGACATGACCGTTGCCGTCACCAACCACTACAATCGCATTGAAGCTGAACCTGCGACCGCCCTTCACGACCTTCGCGACACGGTTGATGTGAACCAATCGTTCTTTGAGTTCAAGTTCGCCTGCTTTAAATTTTGACATCGCGTCTCTCAACCTCTCGTGGGTGATTAGAATTTGAGTCCGCCTTCACGTGCACCGTCGGCGACCGCCTTCACGCGCCCGTGATAGAGATACCCATTGCGGTCATAGACGACCGTCTGAATCTTCTTCTCCAGCGCCAGCTTCGCCGCCTGCTTGCCGACGAGCTTGCAGATCTCGATCGGCGACTTGACGTCTTTGATACTCTCGCGGAGATCTTTCGACATCGTCGAAGCAGACACGAGCGTTTTTCCTGTCGTGTCGTCGATAATCTGTGCGTAGACGTGCTTCGCACTGCGATAGATCGTCAACCGGGGGCGGTCAGACGTACCCTGGACCTTCTTGCGGATGCTGGCCTTTTTCTTCAGCCAGCGATTATGTTTTTTGTTCTGAATCATGTCAGGAATCCTTACAGAAAGAGAATTTCACTGTCTCTGGCAGACACATTACTTCGCAGCTGTCGCTGCAGCCTTACCGGCTTTGCGTCTGATGTACTCACCCTCATACTTCACACCCTTGCCCTTGTACGGTTCGGGCGGACGGAACGAACGGATCTTTGCAGCGACGAGTCCCACCAACTGCTTGTCGATGCCCGAAATGATGATGCTCGTCTGCGTCGGCGCCTCGACCTTGATCCCATCCGGTGGAGCGAAGAGGATGGGATGTGAAAAGCCGAGCATGAGCTGGAGGTTCTTCCCCTTCATTTCTGCACGGTACCCGACGCCCACGATCTCGAGCTTCTGCGAGTACCCTGTCACCACACCGTTGATCATGTTCTGGATCAGCGCACGCCACAATCCGTGCAACGCACGGTGCGGACCATCATCGGCGTGGCGTGTGACGACCACCTCGGCCTGCTTGACTTCCACGGTGATATCCGGGTGCACGGTTGCGGACAATTCCCCTTTGGGACCCTTGACCACAATCAGTCCGTCTTTCTTCGTGACGGTGACACCCTTTGTGATTGAAACCGGTTTACGACCAACTCGTGACACGGTACGTTCTCCTTCATTACCAGATATACGCGAGAATTTCTCCGCCGACGTGCTCTTTGCGCGCCTGCTGATCGGTCATGACCCCGCGGGAGGTCGAAATGATCGCAATTCCCAGTCCCCCAAGAACGCGCGGCAGTTCAGCTGACGCGCGGTACAAACGAAGACCAGGAGTGCTGACCCGCCGAAGGCCGGAGATCACCGACCTGCCATTGTTGTACTTCAGCTGTAGGCGCAAAATACCCTGCTTGCCGTCATCCAGCACGGTGAACGCCGAGATGTACTTTTCGTTCACGAGGATCTGGGCGACCGCCTTCTTCAGGTTCGACGCGGGAATGTCCACCTTCTTGTGCTTGGCCTTGGCGGCATTACGGATGCGCGTCAAAAAATCTGCAATCGGATCTGTCATCGACATCGAATCATGTCTCCTATACTTGTCACTTCACCAACATTACCAGCTCGCCTTGCGCACGCCGGGGATCTTCCCATCGAGCGCCAGGTTCCGGAGGCAAATCCGGCAAATGCCAAACTTACGGTAGTAGCTGCGCGGCCGTCCGCAGATGCCGCATCGATTGTGTTGACGGACTTGGAATTTCGGCTTGCGTTTCGCCTTCACTCGCATCGCTAATCGTGCCAAAGCAACTTCCTCCAGATATCGTTATGCTGCGGTTTGAAGCACTTCTTGTCGTTTCACGAACGGCATTCCGAGCGCCTTGAGAAGCTCATATGCCTCAGCGTCCGTCTTCGCCGTAGTCACAAACGTAATGTCCATACCGTTGATGCGCGTCACCTTGTCGACGTCGATCTCGGGGAATACGATCTGTTCCTTGATACCAAGCGTATAGTTGCCGTGCCCGTCGAACGACTTGTCGGACACGCCGCGGAAGTCACGCACACGCGGAAGCGCAATCGCAATGAGCCGATCCAGAAATTCATACATGATCGCCCGGCGAAGCGTCACGCGCGCCCCGATGGCAAGGTTCTCACGGAGTTTGAAGTTCGAAATTGCCTTCTTCGACTTCGTGATGGCAACCTTCTGGCCCGTGACTGCCTCAAGCTCCTTCACGGTCTCGTCGAGGATCTTCGGATCCTGGGTAGCCGCACCCACACCGCTGTTGATGGAAATCTTCACCAGCTTCGGCACCTGCATGATGCTATTGTACTGAAACCGCTTCATGAGCTGAGGAACGACTTCCTTCTTGTAGTGCACGAAGAGGCGCGCCGGGACTCCGGCTTCGCGGGCCGCGGCCTGTTTCTTGCCGCCTTCACCGCCCTTTGCCTGCTTCTGCTCCCTCCCCTTTCCCTCGGGTTTCTTCTGTTCTTTCTCTTTTCCCATAACTCAATTCTCCGATGACGTCGTCAACCTAAAACATTTCGTTGCAGTTCTTGCAGACGCGCATAGTCTTGCGCCGGCTTGTCGTTGCGTCCGTGACATGCGCATGTCCGACACGGCTCGCTTCATTGCACTTCGGGCATACGACCATCACGTTCGCCGCGCTGATCGGTCCTTCCTTCTGCACAATGCCGCCCTGCGGATTCTTCTGGCTCGGCCGAGCGTGGCGTTTCACAATGTTGACGTTTTCGATAATCACACGGTTCTTGTCAGGAAATACCTTCAGAACCTTGCCCTGCTTGCCAACCGCATTGCCTGCGATGACGAGGACTGTATCATTCTTATGAACATGCATACGACAATCCTTCAACCGTTAGAGTACTTCAGGTGCCAGCGACACAATTTTCATGTATTGACGCTCGCGCAGCTCACGGGCCACAGGGCCGAAGATACGCGTTCCCCGGGGCTCGCCCTGAGGATTCAAGAGAACGACCGCATTTTCATCGAACCGGATGAACGAGCCGTCCTTCCGACCAACTTCCTTCTTCGTGCGAACCACAACGGCCCGCGACACTTCGCCTTTCTTCACCGGAGCACCCGGAATGGCGCTCTTCACCGACACGACGATGAGATCGCCCACCGTCGCATAGCGGCGATCGTGTCCGCCGAGCACACGAATGCACCGGACCTTTTTCGCGCCGGAGTTGTCAGCGACTACGAGATTCGTTTCTTCCTGGATCATGGGATTTTCCTCACAATGCTCGTCTGGTTCGAATCCAGATCGTTACTTTGCTTTTTCCACAACTTCGACCAACCGCCAGCGTTTCTGCTTGCTCATCGGCCGGGTCTCCATCACTTTCACGACATCGCCGACATTGGCTTCACGCTTCTCGTCGTGCGCCATCAGCGTCGAGGTCTGCTTGTAGTACTTCTTGTAGAGCGGATGCGAGACCTTGCGTTCGAGAGAGACCACAATGCTCTTCTGCATCTTGTTGCTGATGACCTTACCAACGCGGACCTTCCGCTGGTTGCGTCGAACAGGGGCGGTTGTTGCTTCTGTGCTCATTCCTTACGCCTTCTTCTGATTATCAGTTTGTGCGGCCTTTTCCTCAGGCTTCTTCAGCTGACGCTCGCGAAGGATGCTCTTCATCCGCGCGATGTCCTTCCGCGTGAGGCGAAGCTTCATCGGATTTTCAAGCTGGCTGATGACCTTCTGAAACCGAAGGTTCGCCAGGCTTTCTTCTTCTTCCTGGATCCGCTTCAAAAGTTCTGAGTCGGAGAGTCCTCGTAATTCAAACGCTTTCATTGAATCCTCTTTCTGAATTATTGACCATCGTAGTCAACGCGGGTGACGAGCTTCGTCTTGATTGGAAGCTTGTGTGCAGCGAGGTGGAATGCCTCAGCCGCCGTCGCTCGCGTCACACCGCCAAGCTCGAACATAATCCTGCCCGGCTTGATCACCGCAACCCAGAACTCCGGAATACCCTTGCCGCTTCCCATACGGGTTTCGGCCGGCTTCTTCGTCACAGGCTTGTCAGGGAAAATCCTGATCCACACCTTTCCCTCGCGCTTCATCATGCGCGTGAGCGCCACACGGGTTGCCTCGATCTGCCGCTGGGTCACCCACCCCGGCTCCAGCGCTTTCAATCCGTAATCGCCAAACGCCACCATGGCTCCGCGGGTTGCTTTTCCCCGCATCCGGCCACGCTGGGCTTTCCGATACTTCACTCTCTTCGGCATCAACATAAGCTAGTTCACTCCTTACTTAACGGGTCACAGGGCCAAGAATTTCGCCCTTGCAGATCCAGACCTTCACGCCGATCGCTCCGTAAATCGTGCGGGACGTGGCAGTCGCATAGTCAATGTCAGCTCGGATTGTGTGCAACGGAATGCGCCCTTCCTTGTACTGCTCCCGGCGGGCAATTTCGGCGCCGCCAAGCCGTCCACCGCACATCACGCGGACTCCCTCCGCTCCCATCCTCATTGCCGCCGTGATCGACTGCTTCATCGCACGACGGAACGAGATGCGACCCTCGATCTGAGAGGCGATCGTCTCCGCCACAAGCGCGGCATCGAGCTCCGGCCGCTTGATCTCATGAATGAGGATCTTCACCTCTTTCGACGTTACCTTCTTGAGCTCTTCTTCAAGCTGGGCGATTTCCTTCCCGCTCTTTCCGATGACGATACCGGGACGCGAGGTGTGGATGGTAATGACCGCACGCTTCGGTGTTCTGTCAATCTGAATTCGCGAGATGCCGGCCTTCTTCAGACGGTTCCGGACATAGGTGCGCACCATAAGGTCCTCCTGCAACTTGCCCGAGAACCCTTTCTCGTCGAACCAGTTTGAGTCCCACGACTTGGTGACGCCGAGTCGAAATCCAACCGGATTGGTTTTTTGACCCAAGGGATCCTCCTTAACTTTCCTTTGATACCTGCTTTGAGGCCTTCGTCGCCTTTGCTTTCGGCGCTTTGGCCTTGGTTTCTTTGACGTTCGCTTCGGCGGCTTTCGCCTTCGGAGCCGGCTCTTCAGCGGCAGCTTTCGGTGCCACAGGCTTCGCTTTGGCCCTCGCCTCACGGGTCGCTACGACGATGGTCAGGTGATGTGAGCGCTTACGAATGCGATATGCCCGGCCCATCGGCGCCGGCGAAATCCGCTTCATCATCGGTCCGCCGTTGACGAACACTTCCTTCACAAACATGGTCGACGTATCGACCCGGCCGCCTTCATCCTTGCTCTGCAAATTTGAAATCGCGGAGCGCAACACCTTCTCGGCCGTCTTCGCCGCATGCTTGGGGGAAAAATGGAGCATCGTGAGCGCCTCGTCAACTCCGCGTCCGCGGATGAGGTCGATCACGATCATCATCTTCCGTGGTGATGTGCCTACAAAACGATTAATAGCTCGTGCTTCCATGAACAATCCTCGCTATGCCTCTACGCGGGTGATGTGGTTTTCTCAGACTTCAGACCTGGGTGCCCACGAAACATACGCGTGGGAGCGAATTCGCCCAGCTTGTGACCAACCATTGCCTCCTGTACATACACCGGGATGAACTTGTTCCCGTTATGCACGGCAAAGGTGTGGCCGACAAAATCAGGCGTGATGGTGGACGAACGCGACCACGTCTTCACGACCTTCTTTTGGTTCGACTTATTGAGGGCTTCAACTTTCTTTAAAAGCTTCGGGTCGACGAACGGCCCCTTTTTCAGTGAACGACTCATTGCGTTTTTCCAGCCTCAGTGGTGGACGATCTTACTTGCGACGTTTGATGATGTACCGATTCGACTGATTCTTCCGCTTGCGCGTCTTCAATCCCTTCGCATACTTTCCCCACGGCGACTCAGGATGCTGATATCCGCCGCCGCTCTTCGACCGGCCCTCGCCTCCACCCATCGGGTGATCGACGGGATTCATTGCCATACCGCGGGTCTGGGGACGAATACCAAGCCACCGCGAGCGGCCTGCCTTGCCCAGACTGATGTTTTCATGATCGACGTTACCGACGACTCCAATCGTCGCATAGCAGATCACAGGGAGCTTGCGCACTTCGCCGGACGGCATCTTGAGCGTGGCAAAGTCGCCTTCTTTCGCCATGAGCTGGAGCGAATTGCCTGCGCTGCGCGCAAGCTGGCCGCCCTTACCGGGCTTCATCTCGACATTGTGGACAAACGTACCGACCGGAATCTCAGCCAGAGGAAGCGAATTTCCAACCTGAACTTCGCTTCCTGCACCGGCCATCACCTTCTGTCCGACCTTAAGGCCGTCAGGAGCAATGATGTAGCGCTTCTCGCCATCGACATACTGCAACAATGCGAGTCGTGCTGAGCGATTGGGATCGTACTCGATCGCCGCGACCTTTGCTTCGACGCCGTGGCGGTCGCGCTTGAAGTCGACAATGCGGTACATTCTCTTGTGTCCACCACCGCGATGACGCGAGGTGACCCGGCCGAGATTGTTCCTCCCGCCTGATTTCTTGTTCGGCATGACAAGGGACTTCTCGGGGACGGTCTTCGTGACTTCCTCAAACGTCGAGACCGAGTAGAACCTGGTCGCCGGTGTCGTGGGTCGTAGTTTTCGGATTCCCATACAATACCTGCCGTTCCGTCAATCAAACATTTTCAAAATAATCGATCTTGTCGCCCTCTTTGAGAGTGACAATCGCTTTCTTCCAGGTGTCCGTACGGCCTTCGAACCGGCCGCGGCGCGTCAACTGCGTCTTCCGTTTTCCTTTCACGGTCATCGTCCGGACGCCGAGAACGGTCACTTTGAACTTCTTCTCCACCGCCTTGGCGATTTCGATCTTGTTCGCATTAAGCGTGACCTCGAAGGAGTACTGACGCTTCTCCTGCAAAGCTGTGATTTTCTCTGTAACGATTGGTCGCTTTAAAATTCCAGTCATGGCTCTAGCCTAGTTCATCAACGATTTCTGGAGAACATCGACCGCACTCTTCTGAAGAAGGAGCACCTGCGTGTCGAGAATGTCGTACGTGGACGCCTTATCGGCTTCGCGTACGTTCAGCGTCGGGATATTCCGGCCGGATTTGTAGAGCGCGCCGTCGGTCTTCCCGGTGAGGAATAGCGTCTTCTTTCCCGCCAGCGAAAGCGCCTTCAACACGCCGGCAAGCTCCTTCGTCTGGGGCTTGTCAAGTGTGAAGTCCTCAACGATCATGATCGCCTGGTCCTTCGCCTTATAGCTGAGGGCAGACTTTCTGGCCAGGGCCCGGACCTTCGCAGGAAGCTTCACCACATAGTCATGTGGATGCGGCCCGAAGATGGAACCGCCGCCCACCCACAACGGTGAACGCGTCGTACCGGCACGTGCACGGCCCGTCTTCTTCTGCTTGAACGGCTTCTTGCCGCCTCCGCGCACTTCATTGCGCGGCTTCACTTTGTGCGTTCCCTGACGCTGGTTCGCCTGAATGGACCGGACAGCCTGATAGATGGCATGATCGTTCGGAGTGATCTCAAATACCTCCGGCGCCAGTGTCACCTTCTCGCCGCTCTTCGATCCATCTTTCTTATATACTTCTAACACCATGGGTCATCTTCCCGAGCACAATTGCTCAGCTCTGTTTTACGATTTCGAGATAACTATTGATGGCACCTGGGACGGATCCCTTCACGATCAGGATATTCGATTCCGCGATGACTTTGAGAACCATGAGGTTCTTCACCGTCACGCGGTCGCCGCCCATGCGTCCAGCCATGCGCCGCCCCTTCATGACACGCGAAGGATACGAGCTTGCGCCGATCGATCCAGGCGCACGAACGCGGTCCGACTGCCCGTGCGTCGTCATACCGACGCCACCGAAGTGATGGCGCTTGACCACACCCTGGAATCCGCGTCCCTTCGACCGGCCGGTCACGTCAACGACGTCACCCTGGTGGAAGGCATCGACACGAAGTTCCTGGCCGAGTTCGTAGTGTTTCCCATTGACGTTTCGGAACTCCGAGAGAAGGCGAAGCGGTTTCACGCCGCCCCTCTTGAAGTGTCCCTTCATTGGTTTTCTGACAAGGCGCTCTTTGACTTCATCGAAGCCGAGCTGAACCGCATCGTAGCCATCGCGGTCTTTCGTCTTCACCTGCGTGACATAACACGGTCCCGCCTCAATGATGGTGCAGGGAATCATCTGCCCGTTATCATCAAAGATGCTCGTCATTCCAATCTTTTTACCGAGAATGCCGCTCACTGTTCTACTCCTGAGTCATCTCCCGACCGGCTCACTGGTTGTGTCCGGAAAGGGCGCTCCACACAAATGAGAATTACGTTCAGTTTTCGTACTTCACACCTGATACCACCTACACCTTGATCTCCACGTCCACGCCGGCGGGCAATTCCAGCTTCATCAGGGAATCCACTGTCTTGCTCGTCGAGTTGAGAATGTCGATCAGACGCTTGTGGGATCGCGTTTCGAACTGCTCCCGCGACTTCTTGTCGACGTGAGGAGACCGGTTGACGACATAGAGCGACCGTTTCGTGGGCAAAGGAATGGGACCAGACACAACGGCTCCGGTCGCCTTTACCGTCTTGATGATCTTCTCAGCCGATTTATCGATCAGATTGTGATCGTACGACTTTAACTTGATGCGAATCTTCTGACCAGCCAACGAAGATTCCTCCCTCAATTACCAGCGTGAAAAATTGAAGGGTTCCCGCCAGGAGCGGGAACCCGTGGAATTACTCGACGATCTTGCCGACAACACCGGCACCCACCGTGCGGCCGCCTTCGCGGATAGCAAAGCGGAGACCTTCTTCCATAGCGACGTCGGAAATCAGTTCAATCTGCATGTTGTCAACGTTGTCGCCAGGCATAACCATTTCAACACCGGCTGGCAGCGTTACGACACCCGTCACGTCTGTCGTACGGAAATAGAACTGCGGACGATATCCGTTCAGGAACGGTGTATGACGTCCACCTTCGTCTTTCTTCAGAACGTAGACCTGAGCCGCGAATTTCTTGTGCGGCGTGATCGATCCCGGCTTCGCGATAACCATGCCACGCTCAAGCTCCGTCTTCTCAACGCCGCGCAGAAGCATACCAGCGTTGTCACCCGCCTGAACTTCGTCGAGCTCCTTGCGGAACATTTCTGCACCCGTGATAACGGTCTTCTTGTGCATACCAAAGCCGACTACTTCAACTTCGTCGCCAACTTTCGCACGTCCGCGCTCAACGCGGCCAGTACCAACCGTACCGCGACCGGTGATCGAGAACACGTCTTCCACCGGCATCAGGAACGGCTTGTCGATGCTGCGCTCGGGCAACGGGATGTAGGAATCCACTGCATCCATGAGTTCATTGATGCATTTGAACGCCGGATCATCAGGCTTCACGTCGGGGCGAAGAGCAGCTTCCATCGCCTTCAGAGCGGAACCGCGGATGACGGGGATTTCGTCGCCCGGGAAGTCGTACTTCTTGAGAAGATCGCGAACTTCGAGCTCCACGAGGTCGAGCAGTTCGGGATCATCCACCGCATCAACCTTGTTCATGAACACCACGATCTTCGGCACGTTCACCTGGTGCGCGAGAAGGATATGCTCACGCGTCTGGGGCATCGGACCGTCGGTCGCTGCGACTACGACAATGGCACCGTCCATCTGGGCGGCACCCGTAATCATGTTCTTGATGTAGTCGGCGTGACCCGGGCAGTCGACGTGCGCATAATGGCGCTTCGCCGTCGCATACTCGACGTGTGCGGTATTGATTGTAATACCACGAGCTTTTTCTTCCGGGGCATTATCAATCGAGTCAAACGTCCGGATCGAGGCAAGACCCTGCTTCGCCAGCACCATGGTAATGGCCGCCGTCAGCGTGGTCTTCCCATGGTCAACGTGACCGATCGTGCCGACGTTCACGTGCGGCTTACTGCGATCAAATTTTTCCTTTGCCATGTGGATGGTCTCCTTTGGTTGTGTCTGAAGTCTAGTACGTTCGTATTCCCATTATGCCGTAGCTGTTTCTTTGCCTCGAACCTTTTCGATGATCTGCTCGGAGATCGACTTCGGCACCGCTTCATAGTGCGAGAATTGCATCGTGTAGAGCGCCCGTCCCTGCGTCATCGAGCGAACCACCGTTGCATACCCGAACATCTCAGAGAGTGGCACCATTGATTTCACGACCTGCGCGTCTTTGCGGGGGGTCAGACCTTCGATCTTGCCGCGACGGGAATTCAGATCGCCCATCACATCGCCAAGATACTCTTCCGGCGTCACGACCTCGACCGCCATAATCGGCTCGAGGAGCACCGGACCAGCTTTGCGCGCACCTTCTTTGAATGCCATCGATCCCGCGATCTTGAAGGCCATTTCCGACGAGTCGACCGCATGGAAGGACCCGTCGTACAATCGCACCTTCACGTCTTCCACGGGGTATCCGGCGAGGACGCCGTTCTTCATCGCTTCAATAATACCCTCTTCGGTCGGCTTGATGTACTCCTTGGGTACCACACCGCCAACGATGTCATTCTCAAATTCAAATCCTTTGCCCTTCTCGTTCGGCTCAATTTCGATTTCGACATGACCGAACTGACCTCGACCACCACTCTGCCGAATGAACTTTCCTTCGGCGGAGACTTTCTTTGTGATGGTCTCTTTGTAGGCAACCTGTGGCTTGCCAACATTCGCCTCAACCCGGAATTCCCGCTTCATGCGGTCGACAATGATCTCCAGGTGCAGCTCACCCATGCCGCTGATGATCGTCTGTCCCGTCTCTTCGTTCGAGCTGATTCGGAACGTCGGATCCTCCTCGGCCAGCTTCTGAAGAGCTTCACCGAGCTTCTCCTGATCCGCCTTCGTCTTCGGCTCGATCGCCACATCGATCACGGGCTCGGGGAATTCCATACGCTCGAGGATGATCGGATCATCTTCGTTCGTCAGCGTATCACCCGTACGAGTGTTCTTGAAGCCGATCGCAGCGACAATGTCACCGGCGTATGCTTCGTCGACTTCTTCCCGGTGATTGGCGTGCATCCGAAGGATACGCGAGAGGCGCTCTTTCTTGTCCGACGTCGCGTTGTAGACGTACGATCCTGCCTTCAGCGTGCCCGAATACACACGGAAATATGTCAATCGCCCGACGAACGGATCCGTCATGATCTTGAACGCAAGGGCTGTGAATTCTTCCTTGTCGGTCACCTTCCGAACGACGTCGTCCCGGCGATGAGGATGGTGTCCGTGGATCTCGCCCCCGTTGATATCAATCGGTGACGGGAGAAAATCGATGACCGCATCGAGAAGGTTCTGCACGCCCTTGTTCTTGAAAGATGATCCGCAAAGAACCGGGATGATGCTGACTTTCAGTGTTGCACGCCGAAGAACGGCACGTATCTCCGCCGGGGAGATTTCATGACCCTCGAGGTACTTTTCGAGGAGCGTATCATCCTCATCCGCCACCGCCTCGAGCATTTTGATCCGGTACTCGTTTGCCCGCGGACGGAGTTTCTCAGGAATATCGATGTCGTCCCACGTGGCGCCCTGCGTGCCTTCGTGATACATCCTGGCCTTCATCGTGATGAGGTCAATGATGCCGGCGAACATATCGCCTTCACCCACAGGAAGGTGCACAGGAACCGCGTTCGCACCGAGACGATGCTTCATCATTTCGATGACGCCGAGGAAGTCTGCACCGGCACGGTCCATTTTGTTCACGAATGCGATGCGCGGGACCCCGTACTTGTCGGCCTGACGCCAGACTGTCTCGGATTGCGGTTCAACACCGCCGACCGAGCAGAACAGCGCCACAGCACCGTCCAGAACCCGAAGCGAGCGCTCGACTTCGATCGTGAAATCGACGTGACCCGGAGTATCGATGATGTTCACACGATGATCGCGCCAGAAACAGGTTGTCGCTGCGCTCGTGATCGTGATGCCGCGTTCTTTCTCTTGTTCCATCCAGTCCATCGTCGCGGCGCCATCATGCACTTCCCCCATCCGATGCAACACACCCGTATAGAAGAGGATGCGCTCCGTCGTCGTGGTTTTGCCGGCATCAATGTGAGCCATGATGCCGATATTTCTGGTTTTTTCTAGAGAGTATTCTCGCGGCATAAAGACAATTCTCTCCAAGGAGACACACATCTCCATTGGAGTTCTCATTCAACCTGATGTGAGTACCGTCGTGCGGTACGCGATTACCACTTAAAGTGGGCAAAAGCCTTGTTGGCCTCTGCCATGCGATGGACATCGTCCTTCTTCTTGATCGCTCCGCCTTCGCCTGAAGCGGCAGCCATCAATTCAGCGGCAAGTTTCTGTGCCATGGACGTATCCGAGCGTTCTTTGGCGTAGCCAATCAACCAGCGGATTGCAAGAGCGGTTCGTCGCTCGGGACGAACTTCTGTGGGAACTTGATAGGTAGCACCACCGACTCTGCGTGCGCGCACTTCGATCATGGGCGACGCATTGTTAACCGCTTTCTTGAAAACATCCAGAGGTTTGTTCTTGGTCTTCTCTTCAATAATATTGAAAGCACCGTAGAGAATTCCACGGGCGGTATGCTTCTTCCCCCTCTTCAGAAGAGAGTTGATGAAGCGAGAGACCAGAATATCCTGAAACTTTGGATCTGGCGTTGCAAGGCGACGTGTTGCGCGTTTCTTTCTCATCCGTTTTTCTGTGACCTACTGCTGCTTTGGCTTTTTGGCACCGTATTTCGAACGGCCCTGCTTCCGATCCTGAACTCCCTGCGTGTCGAGCGTACCGCGAATGATGTGGTAACGCACACCTGGCAGGTCTTTCACACGGCCACCGCGAATCATCACAATCGAGTGCTCCTGAAGATTGTGACCTTCACCAGGAATATACGCGGTCACTTCCATCTGATTCGTCAGACGCACACGGGCGACTTTACGGAGAGCTGAGTTGGGCTTTTTCGGTGTCGTTGTGTACACCCTCGTGCAAACACCCCGTTTCTGCGGGCTTGATTGCAACGCGGGCGACTTGCTCTTCCACAGCACCTTCTCTCGGCTCGCGCGGACCAGTTGATTAATTGTTGGCAATGAAAAGCTCCTTTTGAACAAAAAGATGGATAAAAAAGCTTTTTAATGTACTGCTTTTTTCGATTCTTGTCAACCGCTTTCTACCGGAGAAACGAGAATCCCTGACTATGAAGTGATGATTCTCGACTTCCTCTTCCGCTCCTTCGGCTCCTCCATGAGCTCTGCAACCGCTTCCTCCTCTTTCACTTCTCCTTCAGTCGCCACTTCAACGATAGGCGGCTCAACGAAGAGTTCCCTGAACTTCTTCTGACCTGTGCCAGCCGGAATGAGGTGACCCATGATCACGTTTTCCTTCAATCCCAGCAAATTGTCGATTTTGCCTTCAATTGCTGCATCTGTGAGGACTTTCGTCGTTTCCTGGAATGAAGCTGCGGAGATCCAGCTATCCGTCGTAAGTGAGGCCTGAGTAATACCGAGCAAGATCGGCTCAGATGTGGCAGGTTCAGCGTCTCTGACCTCCACCACCTTCTTCGATTTCTTTCTCAAATCTGAGTTTATCTCGCGAATTGCCTTTTTCGTCGAAATTGTGCCGTTTTTGAGCTTAGAATCACCCTTGTTCACGACGACGACCTTGCCTTCCAGGCTATCGTTTTCGTCGTGGAGCCGGGTCTTGTCCACATTGTCACCTTCCAGATACTTCGTGTCACCCGGGTCAATGATCCGCTCCTTCTGCATCATCATCCGCACGATCACCTCGATGTGCTTATCATTGATCTTCACACCCTGCATGCGGTAGACTTCCTGGATCTCGTTCACAAGGTATTCCTGCACTGCCGTCGTTCCCTTGATGCGCAGGATGTCGTGAGGATCGATTGCACCGGCGGAGAGACGCTCACCCGCACGCACCACGTCATTGTCCTGCACCAGAATGTGCTTTCCAAGAGGAATCAGATACGTCCGCTTGTCCTTCCCGTCATGGCTCTGGACAAACACCTCGCGCGCACCGCGCTTCGGCTGGCCAATAGTGACGACACCATCGATCTCCGTCACGATCGCCGGTTCGTTCGGATGTCGGCCTTCGAACAGCTCCGTCACGCGCGGCAGACCACCAGTGATATCACGCGTCTTGCCGATATCACGCGGGATCTTCACCAGGACGGTTCCGGCCTGAATTTCCTCTCCATCTTCGACGATCATGTGGGCACGAGTCGGGACCGAATACGATGCGAGCTTCTGCCCTTTTGCATTCACCACTGTGATGGCAGGAATCAGGCTCTTCTCGCGGCTGTCGATAACGACCTTCTGGATGTGACCCGTTTGCTCATCGGGCTCTTCCCGATATGTCACGTTCTCCTTTAGATCGACAAACCGCACCGCTCCCTTGTGCTCCGAAACGATCACTGCGTTGTACGGATCCCACTCGTAAATCATCTCTCCTTTGGCGACCTTTGCGTTGTCGCGAACCATCAGCATGGCGCCGTACGGAACGTCATACTTCGTCAGGACCCGGTTATCCTCATCGATAATGTTGATGACGCCGCTTCGACCCGATGCGATGAGGTGCTTGCCGGTTTCGGAATCAACCTCAATCGTCTTCAAGCCGTCATACTTCACGCGACCCTCGAACTTCGAGGCGATCTGCGACTGGGCGGCAATCAGACTGGCTGTACCGCCGGTGTGGAACGTTCGAAGGGTCAGCTGCGTACCAGGTTCGCCAATAGACTGTGCCGCGATGACGCCGGTGGCCGTGCCAGGCTCAACGAGCTTTCCCGTCGTCAAGTCACGACCGTAGCACTTCGCGCACACACCGCGCCGGGAGTTGCACGTCAGCGCGGAACGAATCTCCACGAGTTCGATGGACGTCTCGGAAATCCGCTGCGCCTTGTCTTCATCAATGAGCTCGCCGGTCTTGACGATGACGTCGCCGGACAGAGGATCGGTCACGTCGTGCACAGACACACGTCCGAGAATACGCTCGGCGAGAGGTTCCTTCACATCCTCGCCTTCCTTCAATGCCCCCGTCAACACGCCGCGAATGGTGCCGCAATCCTCTTCGGCGATGATTGCGTCCTGCGCGACGTCAATAAGCCGGCGAGTCAGATAGCCAGCATCTGCCGTCTTGAGAGCCGTGTCCGCAAGACCTTTACGCGCACCGTGGGTGGAGATGAAGTACTCAAGGATCGAGAGACCTTCGCGGAAGTTCGCCGTGATCGGATTCTCGATGAGTTCGCCGGTTGCGCCAGACATGCTCTTCTGGGGCTTCGCCATAAGACCGCGCATTCCTGCGAGCTGACGGACCTGCTCCTTCGAGCCACGGGCTCCGGAGTCGACCATCATGTAAAGCGAGTTAAAGCCGTCTTTTGAGTGTTGGAGCGAGTCGAAGAGCTTTTCTGCAATACGGCTCGTCGCGCGGGTCCAGATATCGATCACCTTGTTATAGCGCTCGCCGTTTGTGATGAAGCCCCGATAGTACTGACTCTCGACGTTCTCAACGTCTTTCTGCGCCTTCGCCACCATCTCGTACTTCTCTCTCGGAATAATGACATCTCCGATCGATACGGAGAGACCTCCCTGCGTGGCGTACTGGAAGCCGAGGGTTTTCAGATCATCGAGGAACTTCGCCGTCACAAGGTTCCCGCAGCGGCGGAACACGTTGGCGATGATCTGCACCAACCGCTTCTTATTCAGCAGCTCGTTGATGAAGGGGAGATCCTTCGGTACGATCTGATTGAAGATCACACGGCCGGTCGTCGTTTCGACGATTCTGCCTTCCATCCGAACCTTGATCCGCGCGTGGAGCGCAATTTTGCGCTCGTTGTAGGCGATGATCACCTCTTCGGCGGAGTAGAAGAACATTCCTTCGCCGAGGTCCCCAGCACGTGATTTCGTCAGATAGTAGCAGCCCAGAACCTGATCCTGCGTGGGCGTCACGATTGGTGCGCCGCTCGCGGGCGAGAGGATGTTGTGGCTCGAGAGCATGAGAATCCTTGCTTCGAGCTGAGCTTCGTACGAGAGCGGAACGTGAACGGCCATCTGGTCGCCGTCAAAGTCTGCGTTGAAGGCCGTACACACCATCGGGTGAATTCGGATTGCCTTCCCTTCGACGAGCACAGGCTGGAAGGCCTGGATACCGAGGCGGTGCAGCGTCGGGGCGCGGTTGAGAAGCACCGGATGTCCGTCAATGATATGGTCGAGAATGTCCCACACCTCGGGACCCTTCTTGTCGACCATCTTCTTGGCGCTCTTCACCGTCTTCACAAGTCCGCGCTCGATGAGCTTCCGGATGATGTGCGGCTTGAAGAGTTCCACTGCCATGTCTTTTGGCAAACCGCACTCGTGCAGTCTGAGCTCGGGACCGACCACGATCACGGAACGGCCTGAGTAGTCAACACGCTTGCCGAGGAGGTTCTGGCGGAACCGACCCTGCTTTCCTTTCAGCATGTCGGAGAGTGACTTCAGAGCGCGATTGTTGTCGCTCCGCACTGCATTCACACGCCGGGAATTGTCGAGCAGCGAATCGACCGCTTCCTGCAACATCCGCTTCTCGTTGCGGAGAATGACTTCCGGCGCCTTGATTTCGATGAGTCTCTTCAGACGATTGTTCCGGATAATCACGCGACGGTAGAGGTCGTTCAGGTCCGATGTGGCAAAACGGCCGCCTTCGAGAGGTACGAGGGGGCGAAGTTCCGGTGGAATCACCGGAATCACGTCCAACACCATCCACTCCGGACGGTTGGGAGCACTCTCGTCGCTCTTGCGGAACGCTTCGATGACGCGCAGCCGCTTCAGCGCCTCTGTCTTCTTCTGCACCGAGGTCTCCGTCTTCACTTCTGCACGGAGCTCCATTGCGAGCTCCTCGACGTTGACACGGCGGAGGAGATCCTTGATGGCATCTCCGCCCATTTTCGCGATGAACTTCTTCGGATCGGAGTCCTCGAGGTGATGGTTGTTCTCGGGGAGAGATGCCATGATCTCCAGGTACTGATCTTCGGTGATCAAATCCTGCTTCTGGATGCCCGTCGTACCTGGGTTGATCACGACGTACGATTCATAGTAGATGATCTTTTCGAGCTCTTTGCTCGAAAGACCGAGCACATAGCCGATCTTGCTTGGAAGCGACCGGAAGTACCAGATGTGGACAACCGGAACAGCAAGGGCGATGTGGCCCATTCGTTCGCGGCGGACGCTCTTCTGTGTCACTTCCACGCCGCAACGGTCGCAGGTGATACCCTTGTACCGGATGCGTTTGTACTTCCCGCAATGACATTCCCAGTCCCGAACCGGTCCGAAGATTTTCTCACAGAACAGTCCATCCTTCTCCGGTCGGAACGAACGGTAATTGATCGTCTCCGGCTTCGTCACCTCGCCGTGCGAGCGGGCCAGAATCATATCAGGCGATGCAAGGCTGATCGTAATCTTGCTGAACGACTTTCTTGCTGCTGCGTCGCTTGATGTAAATGGCATGCTAAACCTCCATCAAACTTTTGAATTATTCCTGCGCTCCTTGCGCAGTGATCTTCAGCTGCTGCGTCGGGACCGGCCCGTCATCACTCAATCTTCACTTCGAGGCCGAGGCCCTGGAGCTCACGAACAAGAACATTAAACGACTCGGGCACGTTTGGCTCGGCGAGATTGTCGCCCTTGACAAGCGACTCATAGACCTTCGCGCGGCCAACCACGTCGTCCGATTTAACGGTAAGGATTTCCTGGAGAACGTGCGATGCGCCGTATCCTTCGAGCGCCCACACTTCCATTTCTCCAAACCGCTGTCCACCAAACTGCGCCTTGCCTCCCAACGGCTGTTGCGTGATGAGGGAGTAGGGCCCGATCGACCGGGCGTGGATCTTGTCATCCACCAGGTGGGAAAGTTTCATCATGTAGATGTAGCCGACAGTGACTTCCTGATCGAACGGTTCACCGCTCCTGCCGTCGAACAGCACCGACTTCGAGTTTTCGCTCAAACCGGCCTTATGGAGCTGTTTCTGGACATCTTCCCAGGTTGCTCCGTCGAAGATCGGCGAGGCGTATTTCTCTCCGAGCTCGTGTCCAGCCCAACCGAGTGCCACCTCGAACAGCTGGCCGAGGTTCATACGGGACGGAACGCCCAGAGGATTGAGCACGATATCAACGGGACGGCCGTTCGGCAGGAAGGGCATGTCCTCGACGGGGACGATCGTTGAGACGACGCCCTTGTTTCCGTGACGGCCCGCCATCTTGTCGCCCACCGACAGCTTCCGTTTCTTCGCAACATACACCTTCGCAAGCTGCACGATGCCGGGAGCAAGCTCATCACCGAGCTGAATCTTGTTCTTCTCGTGACGATAGAGCTCTTCGATCTCACTCAGCTTCTGACGGTAATTCTCATAGATCTTGACAACAACGTTGTTCTTGCGCTTGTCGTCGATCCACTCCTGGTTGTAGTCGAGGTTGTCAAGATTCTCGATCGACTGGAAGGTGCCTTCCTTGATCCCCGCTCCGCTCCGAAGGACGACATTCCCGTCCTTGTCGCGGATGCCGACGGACTTTTCGCCGTTCAGAGACTGCTCGAGCTTCTTCGCAAGCTTCTCCTGCAGTTCTTTCAAATCCTTCCGGCGGGCACGATCGAGCGACTCGAGACGTTTCTTGTCTTCCTTCTTGCTCTCCGTATCCTTCTTCTTACGGCTGAAGAGCTTCGTCGCAATGACGACACCCTTCATTCCCGGAGGCGCCTTCAGCGACGCGTCCTTCACATCGCCCGCCTTCTCGCCGAAGATCGCTTTGAGAAGCTTTTCTTCCGGCGTCGGATCTGTTTCACCCTTCGGCGTGATCTTGCCGATCAGGATGTCGCCTTCGTTCACTTCGGCTCCGACACGGACGATGCCGTTTTCATCGAGGTCCTTTGTCGCTTCCTCGCTCACGTTCGGGATTTCTCTCGTGAGTTCCTCCTCACCCCGCTTCGTGTCGCGAACCTGCAACTCGAACTCTTCGATGTGAATCGACGTAAAGACGTCTTCTGCAACAATCCGTTCGCTGATGATGATGGCGTCTTCGAAATTATACCCTCGCCATGGCATAAAGGCCACAAGGACGTTTCTGCCCAGGGCGAGTTCCCCGTCGTTCGTGGCGCACCCGTCGGCGAGAACGTCGCCGCGCTTGATCCGGTCACCCTCGTTGACGAGAGGCTTCTGGTTGATGCAGGTGTCCTGGTTCGTGCGGAAGAATTTCGTGAGCTTGTACTCCACCCGGCGCTTGTCATCGAAGCTGACAATCGCTTCTGTACTGTTCTCGTCGATGTCATATTGCACGATGATGCTGTCCGCACTCACCGATTCGACGACTCCGTTCCGCTCGGCGGCAATAATGGTGCGGGAATCGCGCGCCAGCTTCTCTTCGAGGCCGGTGCCCACGATAGGTGCGTGCGGCGTCAGGAGCGGCACGGCCTGGCGTTGCATGTTCGAACCCATGAGGGCGCGGTTTGCGTCGTCGTGCTCGAGGAACGGGATGAGCGCTGCTGCTGCGCTGACGATTTGGTTGGGGGCGACGTCCATGTACTGGATCTTTTCAGGTTCAGCCAGGGGGTAGTCGCTCTGGTATCGTGATTTGATGCGATCTTCCTGGAACCGTCCGCGTTCATCGACGGGCGCGTTCGCCTGGGCGATCGTCACTTCGTCTTCCTTCTCGGCTGCCAGGAATTCGATTTCTTCCGTCACCTTGCCGTTCTTCACACGCCGGTACGGAGTCTCGATGAATCCAAAATCATTGATGCGGGCATGGATGCAGAGCGATGAAATAAGGCCGATGTTCGGACCTTCCGGCGTCTCAATCGGACAGAGACGTCCGTAGTGCGTGTAGTGCACGTCGCGGACTTCGAATCCCGCACGTTCGCGCGTCAAACCGCCCGGGCCGAGGGCCGACACACGACGCTTGTGCGTCATTTCCGCCAGCGGATTTGTCTGATCCATGAACTGCGACAGCTGGTTTGTTCCGAAGAACGCATTGATGACGCTTGTAATCGTGCGCGCGTTCACCAGGTCCTGCGGCGTGATCGTCTCGCTGTCGCGCAAATTCATGCGCTCGCGGATCGTACGCGTCATTCTGGACAATCCGACGTTGAACTGCTGCGCCAATTGCTCACCGACAGTCCTCACGCGGCGATTCCCCAGATGATCGATGTCATCGACGGTCTTCTTGCCCTGCTGCAGATCGATGAGGTATTTCACGATCGCCACAATATCTTCTCTCGTGAGCGTCGTGACGTCTTCCTTGATGCTGACGCCAAGCTTCGCATTCATGCGATGGCGGCCGACATCACCGAGATCATACCGTTTCGGATTGAAGAAGAGCCGGTCAATGAGATTCTTCGCCGTGTCGAGATCGGGCGCTTCGCCGGAGCGAAGTTGAGAGTAGATTGCTTCGAGGGCATCCTCTTCTGAACGCGACACGTCGCGCATAATCGTATTGGCAATGACCGAACCGTCCGTCGCCTCCGACTTCAGGAATCGGATCTTCCTGATCTCGGCCTTCTTGAGGTGCTTGATATGGTCTTCGGTCAGCTTCGCATCTTTGTTGATGAAGATCTCACCGGTCTTCTTGTCGAACACGTCGCTGCAGATGGTGCGGCCGAGATACTCCTTCAGGTTCACCTTCGTCGCATCGACTTCTTCCACAAGCTCAAAAAGATTCAGAATCTCGTCGTCCGACGAGTAGCCGAGGGCGCGAAGAAGCGTCGTGACCGGGAATTTCTTCTTCCGGTCGATGTACGCGTACATCACATTGTTGATGTCGGTTGAGAATTCAACCCATGATCCCCGGAAGGGGATGATACGCGCCGAATACATCAGCGTTCCATTCGGGTGAACAGACTCGCCGAAGAACACGCCCGGCGACCGATGCAGCTGGCTGACGACCACCCGCTCAGCGCCGTTGATAATGAACGTGCCGCGCGTCGTCATGGCGGGAAGATTTCCGAGGTAGACTTCCTGTTCTACCGTGTCGGTGAACTCCTGGCTTCCCTCCCGTTTCGAGGAGAGGCGGAGTTTCGCTTTCAAGGGAACGGAGTACGTCAGGCCGCGTTCCTGACATTCGACAACGGAGTATTTCGGTTTCTCGACGTAGTATTCCGTGAACTCGAGGAGAAAATTCTCCCGCGCGTCCATGATCGGAAAGTTCATCTCAAAGACCTGCTGAAGACCGAGCTTCTTCCTACGATGCGGCGGAATATCTGCCTGAAGAAACTTGTTGAACGAGTCGATCTGGACGTTGAGCAGGTCCGGCGTCTCGATCACCGAGGGAATGCGGCCGAACGAAATTCGACCGTTTGAGCCATTGGATTGGTTCTTCAATTCAACCACTCCTTCTGAAATTGTTGAATTCACCCACCATCAGACCCCGCACACACCTTTTGTACGGACGAAGAAACCGGCGAAATCTCAGCAGAAACGGGGCCCCTGACTGCTGCGCTCTAAAGATAGCTCAAGCCGATGGCTCGCTCCCGCAGGAACGAGAGATCCATCGGCTTTGAGACGTTCGCGATATGTCGGAATCTTCGTGCTTTGTGACATCAGAGAAAAAGAACAGCTCGAATGAGACAGCGACGTGGCATTACTTCAGATCAACCTGGGCGCCTGCTTCTTCGAGTTCCTTCTTCAGCTTCTCTGCTTCTTCCTTGTTGAGGCTTTCCTTCACAACTTTCGGGGCGCCATCAACGAGGTCTTTCGCTTCCTTCAATCCGAGCCCGGTTGCCGCACGCACAACCTTGATCACATTGATCTTCTGGGCGCCGGCATTCTTCAGCTCAACGGTGAACTCCGTCTTCTCTTCGGCCGCGGGTGCCGCACCAGCTGCTGCGGGAGCAACGCCGGCCATCATCACCGGAGCTGCCGCCGTGACGCCGAATTTTTCTTCGAGGGCCTTCTTCAGCTCAGCCGCCTCGAGGAGTGTAAGCTTTTCAATTTTTTCAACGATTTCTGCAACTGCTGACATGATGCTTCTCCTTGATTAAGAATGTTCAAACTTGATATGCTGGTCAGGCGGCTTTCTTCTTTTCGATGGCGTCGATCACGTTCACGAGATCTCTCATCACCGCGCCAATGGCGCCGACGATGCCGGAGATCGGTGCGTGAATGCTCCCTACCACACCGGCCATGAGTTCCGCACGGCCCGGGAGTTTGGAGAGCTGATCGAGCTGCGACCCGTCAAAGACCTGTTTCTCGAGAACGGCAACCTTCAACTTCAGCTTGCCAGACTTCTCGCTGTACTTCTTGATGATCTTCGCTGGTGCAATTGCGTCATCGTAACTGAAAGCGATCCCTGTGGGCCCAACCAGTTTTTCGTACACGCCATCGTAGCCGGTGACCTGCTCAAGAGCTTTCCGCGCCAGCGTATTCTTCACCACTTTGTACTCGATGCCGCTCTTCCGAAACTCACGCCGGAGTTCAGTAGCCTCTCCGACCGTCAACCCGGAAAAGTCGGCAAAGTACATCGCGGACGCGCGAGAAGCCTTGTCGACTATCTCAGCTACGATCGCTTCTTTGTCCGATCGGTTCATGGGTACCTTTCACAGTTCAAATATGTATCACAACATCAGCCGGACATGACTCCGACTTCTGAAGGCCGATGAGAAGCCCCGATCTCTCGGGCATCGGACTTCGGTGTTTGTTCAGATGGAGTGCGTAAGTTCTTTTCCTAGTGCGCCGCAACTTCACTGCGATCGATGTGGACCCCGGGTCCCATCGTGGTCGAAATTGCGATGCTCTTTATATACGTCCCCTTGGCCGTCGAGGGCTTCAGGCGAACGATGGTCGACAGGAAGGACTGGATATTCTCTACCAGCTGCGTCTGTCCAAAACTCGATTTCCCGACCGTCGCATGGACGATGCCGGCCTTGTCGACGCGAAATTCGATCTTGCCGGCCTTCACCTCTTTGACAGCCTTGCCGACTTCAGCGGTCACTGTGCCGCTCTTCGGGTTCGGCATAAGGCCGCGGGGCCCGAGGATTCTGCCAAGCTTTCCAAGCTCGCCCATCACATCCGGCGTGGCGACGATGACATCAACGTCTGCCCATCCCTGCTGGATCTTCTCCAGGTAGTCCTGGAATCCAACGTGGTCAGCGCCGGCAGCTTTCGCCTCTTCGTCCTTCGGCGGCTTCGCGATCACGAGCACGCGCACTTCCTTGCCAATCCCATGCGGGAGGGCAACAGTGCCGCGCAACGCCTGATCGGCCTTTTTCGGATCGACACCGAGGCGGACGGCGATGTCAACGCCTTCCGCGAACTTCGCCGACGCGGTTTCTTTCACCTTCTGGACTGCCTCGGCGATCGTGTAATTCTTCTTCTCAACTTTCGCCGCGACCGCTTTGTAGCGTTTGCTTCGGGTTCTCATACCAACAATCTCGCTTTCGTACACGTCTTGTTATTCTTCAACCGTTATGCCCATGCTGCGGGCTGTCCCGGCGACCATGCTCATTGCCGCTTCCACCGAGGCCGCGTTGAGATCGACCATTTTCATTTCGGCGATCTCGCGCACCTGCTTCTTTGTCACCTTTCCCACCTTATTGCGGTTCGACTCACCGGAACCCTTTTCGATCTTCGCAGCCTTGAGCAACAGCGTCGCGGCCGGCGGAGTCTTCGTGATGAAGGTAAACGACTTATCACTGAACACCGTGATAATGACAGGGATGATCAGACCCTGCTGATCCTTCGTCTTCGCGTTGAATTGCTTGCAGAACTCCATGATGTTGACGCCCTTCTGACCGAGGGCCGGACCGACCGGTGGTGCCGGATTTGCCTGTCCCGCTGGAATCTGGAGTTTGATGAATCCTGTTACTTTCTTTGCCATAAACGATCACCCTCTTTTCTGTAGAAACGACCTGCAGTTACACAACCTATTTTTCAAGCTCTACCTGAGTGAAGTCAAGCTCGACCGGCGTCTTTCGGCCGAAGATGCTCACCATGACCTTCACTTTCATTTTTTCCCCGTTCACTTCCTGGACAAATCCGGAGAAGTTGTTGAACGGACCTTCCATCACCTTCACAGGATCTCCGACACGGAACGGAATCTCGACAAGCTCCACATCCTCTTTTTCTTCCATCTTTCCGATGAGCCGGCGCACTTCGTCAGGCTGCAGCGGAGCAGGATTGTTCTTGTCCGGTACAAACCCAAGCACCGACGGCGCCTCAAGGATGAGGTGATTCGTTTCTTTGTCCAGGATCGCTTCGACAAGGACATAGCCGGGGAAGAAGTTCTTCACTTTCGCCTTCTTCTTGCCATCCTTCACCTCGATCACCTTTTCCGATGGGATCATGACGCTCGTAAGGCGATCGCCGAGATTCAACCGCGCGCTCTCGGATTCAAGATAGGCCTTGACCTTTGCTTCGTGTCCCGAGTATGTCCGAACTACATACCAGCGTTTCGTCACTTCGTACGCCCTTCCTCAGATTACAGAATTGCCTTCAGGGCCGCTGCCAACAATGTGTCGACACCCCAGGTGAACACGGAGATGATTACGCAGACAATGATGACTATCTTTGTCGACTCCGCGAGCTCCTCGCGTGTCGGCCACGTCACCTTCCCCATCTCCTTCACAACGTCATTGAAAAAGTTTATGATCTTTTCTTTCATCGCTGACCATGTCTTCTAAGAATGTGTCTGAATCCTGCTTTTGTGCTTTCAGGTGCACGTCGGGAGGGACTCGAACCCCCAACCTGCGGTTTTGGAGACCGCTGCTCTACCAATTGAGCCACCGACGTAGGTACCTCATCGGCCGGCGGGCACACGACCATCTTCGATCTGTCCCGCCATCCGTCTTCATTACTTCGTTTCTTTGTGGGGTGTTCGCTTGTTACACCAGGGGCAGTACTTCTTGTACTCCACTCGTCCGGACTGCTTCTTCTTGTTCTTCGTGGTGCTGTAGTTGCGCCGTTTGCAGGTCGAGCATTCTAAAGTGATGATATCTCTCACGATGATGTACTCCGCTAATGATCAAAAAGCCTGTTCGTTGTTGCAGTGAGCTTGCGACCGGGATTGAACCGGTGACCTCTTCCTTACCAAGGAAGTGCTCTACCAACTGAGCTACGCAAGCATGCTTCCAACTTCGTGATTCGAAATTCGTTGATCGATAGTGGATGTTCCTGAAGAATTTCGAATATCGAACTCCGAATATCGAACTCAGATGTGTGGAGTCGAGCGGGAGACGGGACTCCCCGCCTGCCTGACGGCAGCCGGGCAGGGAACCCGCGACCAATCCCGCCTTCGGCGGGATGACTCTGCCAATTACCGTTTCCCTTGCAGGATATCGTCAAGGTGCTTTCCGATACCCTTGAGTGACTTTAGATACTTCTCTCGTCTCACAGCATCGCCCCGCGTCTCAAACTCTTCCACATGAATCAGTTTCCACGGCTGATGCCTTTTTGTCCAACGTGCCCTTGGACTGTTATGAAACGCTACCCGTTCCTCCAAGTGCTCTGTTGAACCAACGTAGAACGAACCATCCTTCTCGCTCGACAGAATGTAGACGCAGTAACTCGAACTTCCCGATGCAGCTACTATGCTATGAGAGCGGGAGACGGGACTCGAACCCGCGACCAACAGCTTGGAAGGCTGTGACTCTACCAACTGAGTTACTCCCGCATAACAAGTCAGAAGTTAGAATGAAGAAGGAAGAATTTCCGCGCCCCAGCTGAACGATCCAACATCTGACTTCTACCGTCTTACTTCTACCTTCTACCTTCTTGTGGTGGGCAGGGAAGGATTCGAACCTCCGAAGGCGTGAGCCGTCAGATTTACAGTCTGATGCGTTTAACCACTTCGCTACCTGCCCAAGTTCCTCCGAGAACTCATCCTTGAGCAAGATGATTCTCGCGACAACAGTTTTCACCACGGACGAACGTCGTCACGCACATGTTGACATTCGTGCGCCTTGAGCTGGCGGGCGGATTTGAACCGTCGACCTGCTGATTACAAGTCAGCTGCTCTACCAACTGAGCTACGCCAGCGGACAGACGTGCCCCCACTGCATATCGTTCTTCGAAAAAGACTGAGACAAAAAACGATTGCAGCCTAGAGAATCTTGGGGAAACGCATGGAACTCGAGACTATTAATTTAACAAAAATTACCTAACAGTCAACGGCAAACAGCAGAAAAATCAACACGTTACGCGACTTAGGGCTTCCCCCCTTGGATCCCCAACGTGGCGTTTTGGAGCAGTGATTTAGCGGACTGGAAAGTGGGATCTATCAGCAAAGCGTGCTCTGCACAATAGAGCGCATCAGAGTGTCGATTTTGGCTCAAAAACAGCATTCCTGTCGTCGTGAGCATCCTGGCATAAAGACTTTTCATTCCCTTTGTGAGCCTTGTTTCCAGAGCCGACTTCCGATAGGAGACGTCGGGCCTTCTAATCCTGACGCTTTCGGGATTCTGAGCCAATCGAAACATCAGACCGCTTGGGATCCTCATCAGGTCTGAACCGAACTCCGCTTCAATCTCAGGTCCGACGTACACGGGTCGGTCCGCTGCTGACCTACGAATCATATCATTGATCATCTCGACGTACGTTGCTTCAATCGCAGCCGGGTCATACGGCCGATCGTGCTCGAACTTATCCAGCTGAACAAGAAACGCATCGACCTTCTCTTTCGAACGCTCGATCAACCATGGAAAGCGACGCTCAAGATAGACAAAGTACCACGACCTCCGCAGGAGTTCTTTGTCGATGATCGCGACGTCCGGACGTTCACCGTGCACAAGCTGGAAGTAGAGCGAAGGAGAGACAAAGTAGTCCCACTGATATGTGATGATGAGACCGTTCGGTTCAATGCCCGACATCGTAGTGCGAAAATAGTCTTCCGTGAAGAAATTGTCAGATTCGTTCACCGACGCGCGATTGTTGATGAATTGCAGAGTCGGAGCAGACATCAACACGATGACAGCCGCAATCCTTGCTCTTCCTTTCCACCGCCGCCAGGCCACCTCAAGCCCCGCCGCAAGACCATAGAACACGAATACACCGCATGACAGATACGCCAGAAGAAAGTACGAATCGATGTCATGGATGTCGTAGTTAATCGAATACGCAACGCACCCGACGAACGATACACCGAAAAACCAGAACATCGTTCGTTCCGCCCGGAAGAGCTTCACAAGACCATACAGTGCAGCCGCAAGTACGAGCCAGTTGAACTCCGACGGGAGATGATCAAGAAAGTATGAGAGCTGTTTCGAGGCGCTCTCAAAACCTGAGAACATCCAACTGCGATACTGCTTGCCTCCAACGTGCCAGGCAAACCTCTCCAGCGTTGCCGGATAGCCCCATTGCACCGGAGGATGAACAAGAGCGCGAATCGGGAGATACAGATATACGCTCAACCCGAGTGCAAAAAACGGCGACAGCTTCAACCCTCGTGTCATTGATCCGCGGTTGAGTCCATAAAGCCTGATGTGCAGCAGTGCGAGAGCCGGTATGAGAAGGAGCGACGTAAGATGGTTTGCGAAACTCAATCCAAACAGGAACGCTCCGGCAATTTGCAGTCGCGAAATTTCTTCTGCGACGGATGTACGGGGCTCGGAACTCTTGAGGAAAAGGAGGATAGTCAGGAGGATAAGCAAAACGTGGAGAGCATACACTTCGACCGTGACAGATTGTGCCCACACTGTCGTGCTGAAGGCAAGCACAAGAGATGCAATCCCTGCCGCTGACCGGACCAGGGAGTGGTCACGAAGTCCTGCCCTCCGCCCGATCACTAATGCGATGCGGGAAAAAACTCCCACCGAGAGCGCAACGACAAGGGCGGACAAGCCGTTCAAAACAACAACCTGAACATTCCCAATCGAGGACCAATGCGCGACATGGGCGACCAGGGTGAACAGAGGATATCCAGTCGGATGAGCAATCCCCAGCACGCAGGCAACTGCCGCGAGTTCGCCCGCATCGATAAAGGAGACGGAACGACACATCGTCGTCATGTACGTGACGAAGGCGACAATGACGACCGACACCGTCATTGCCCAATCTTGTGTATTTGGTGAGCGCCACTGGAGCTTCATCGCGGAATGGATGCTAGAGTTTTCAAGAAAAGGCTTCTGTTCTCTTTTCGAATCTTCATTGCGACATCAAGCAACCGCTTCGAGGAGCCCAACCCCATCGTTGCGGCGATAGGCTGGAGACGATCCGGTTCGCCGGGGAGCACGAAATCCTGTGTCTCGGAATTGAGTCGAATGGCAAGTTCAAGTCTACGCATCCATTCGAGATGCAACACGATCTTGGCGGCAACTGGCTTCCTGAGCTTTGCGGAACCAGCGAGGACCTCGACAGCCTCGAATGTATTCTGGCACATCGTATCTTCGACTTCTCCGCCGAAGCGAAGCTGTAGAGACTGAACGAGGAACTCAAGATCAACAAGGCCACCGACCCCGACTTTCAGATCTGCGAGCGGTGTACGTTTCGATCGCTCCTCGGCCATGCGTTGCCTCATCGTCCTGATTTCCTTTTTCCAGCCCGGCGGGAGCCCGCTCCGAAAGGCGTAATGTCGGAGAGTCTTCAGGACCCTTCTGCCAAATGCCTCATCACCAGCCAGAAACCTCGCTCTAATGAGCGCCTGTCGCTCCCAAAGTGAAGCGCGGTTCGTCAGGTATCCGGAGTAATATCCAAATTCAGTCGCGAGCGGGGCGTTTTTCCCTTCCGGCCGCAGCCGATAATCAATTGCGTACACGCGCTCCAGCTCCATCCGGATCTTCCTGCCCAATCCGTTGACTGCTCGGGCTCCAGAACCGTCCCCTTGCTCCTGATATACCATGAGGAGGTCGAGGTCTGCGCCAAGCGAGATCTCCTGCCCACCAAGTTTCCCCAGACCCAGAAACGCAACCGGGGATCGGCCGAGGTCAGGCGAGGACTGGATCTCCCGCTCAACAACCGAACGGAGGACCTCCTCTGCCAGATCACTCAGTTCCCTAGTACACTTTCGAATGTCTATCTCCCCGGAAAGCAATCGGATCACACTCTTGAACTCGTTGTACTGCTTATATCGCGCCAGATCACTCTGCATCAGGAAGGACCATCCACGACCTGCACCCAGCACATCCTCTGACCGACCCACGAGGGCTTCGAACAACAAAGGCTCGCGCGCAAGAAGCAGAACATACCTGGAACTCCTCGAGCAGATAAGAAGAATCAGGTCGAGAGCTGACTCACTTCCAGCAGCCTGTGCCAACGCCCGCTTGATGGGTACAGATTCAGCCAGAAGGCGCAAATGCTCAAGACACTTGTCGGGCGCCCTCCAGCGGCGGACCGCTTTCAGTAAAACGCAGAGTTGGTTCTGCATCCCGAGCGCTGGAATCTGAGCGGCAAGAGCGTGCAGGTGCTGAGCAGCCGAGGCCGGATCAGTGAATCCGGCGCTCCTCAGTTCGCGCTGCGTGGCAATCGCCGTCGGTCCAAGGGAAATGCTTTTTCCTGATGAGGCAACACCGAAGACAGACACGAAGATCGAACGAATCGCCCGTTGGTGCCGATGCAAATCCTTTTCAAACGAAGCAGCGGAGACGTACCCGAGCTGCCGGGCCAGGATCCGCTTCTCCTCAGGAGACTCGGGCAGGCTGTGTTCCTGCAATCCATGAAGCAGCTGCAGTCGGTCTTCCACGGTTCTGAGGAACGTATACGCGCTACGGAGCTCAGAACCTTCTGTCGGCTTGAGGTGGCCCGCAGCAGCGAGGCTTTCTAGCGCCTGCAACGTACTCGCCGTCTGAAGGCGAGCGTCGCTTCCGCCATTCAGAAGCTGCAGCGCCTGAACGGTAAACTCGATATCACGGATACCTCCGCTCCCAAGCTTGATATTCGTCCCTGAATCGAGGTTAGATTCTATGCGCGTCTTGATGTTCGCGATCTCATCGATCGGACTTGTTAGATGAGTCCTATGGTACACAAACGGCCTGACATCCTTTCGCCACCGCTCACCTACGGCACGATCACCCGCGATGACGCGCGCCTTGATAAGCATCTGACGCTCCCACAATTCACCGCGGGCTTCGTAGTATGCCATGTAAGCAGCACGGGACATCGCAAGCGGTCCAGATGTCCCGTCCGGCCGCAGTCTCATGTCCACTCTATAAAGATGTCCTTCCGACGTGTGCTCGCTCAACCGGCGAACAACAAATTCCGAAATCCGCGAATAGTACTCGTGAAGCGTGGCACTCCTCCCAACCGGCGGCGACAATGGACCGTCTTCGTCATACACGAACATGAGATCGATATCAGAGCTGAAATTCAGTTCACTGCCGCCCAGCTTGCCTAATCCGATGACTGCAAGACCCTTCGGCACAGGGGTGGAAGTTCCTTCCACAATCTGATGATAGGCGAGGTCGAGCACCGTCTCAACGATGGAGTCCGCCAACGAGGAGAGTTCTGCCGATGTTGTCTGAACGTCCGCTTCTTTGAATATCTGCCGGGCCCCGATCCGGAGGAACTCCCGTCGATGAAAGCGCTTGAGCGAATCGAGCTTCTTCTCCATCCGCTGAAAGAGCGCACTCGCTCCGGAAGCCTCGGCCGAATACTGACTTGATGTTGCCGTCGTCTTCAGCACTGTTGTTGACGTAAGCCAACGAAAGAGCTCTGGATTCCTGACGAGAATATCGGCCAGGAATTGTGATTGAGAAAAGAGCTCCAGCAGCAGCTGACGGAGGAGCTTGTGTTCGTTGAGGTCACGAATCCATGCGGAAGAGAATCCAGTGAGGAGAAATCGGTGGAGATTTGTCAGCGCCCGGCGCGAGTGAGCGGTCCTCTTTGCATCCGCCTTGAATGCCTTCACGACGAGCGGCGGTGACATTCCGGCATCGGCGGCCAACGTGCCGATCGCATGGAGAATTTCCTCTTCTTTGGACGGCGCTGGCGATGAGTGATGTTCGGCTTGCATTTCGCACAGATAATACGGAAAAAGTGGCTCAGATTCTAAATTGCCGTACAACCGCAGGTTGTTTTTCTAAGCCGTATTCAGTACGTTCTGTGCAGATCTTCATCACAACTGCACTTCTCTATGGTCAAGCACCTTGGGATCGTCGGCGCCGGAGCGATGGGAGCCGGGATGGCGCACGTTGCCGCCCTGGCAGGCATCGAGGTAGCCTTTTACGATATCAACGGCACAATTCTGAGGCAGGCACTTGAGCGCATCAAGACAAACCTCATGCGCGAAGTTGCTGCAGGAACTGTGACCCAGGAGAACGCCGCCGCTGCCCTGGAACGGATTCGCGCCCGCACTCGTCTCATCGAGCTCAACAGCTCAGAGATCGTCCTTGAGTGTGCCATCGAAGACATTCGACTCAAGAAAGATCTTTTCAAACACCTTGAGGCGGATACGAAACCATCGACCATTCTTGCCTCGACGACTTCGACCCTCTCCATCACGGCAATTGCATCGGCCACACGTCATCCCGAGAAGGTGGTTGGGCTCCATTTCATCGGACCGATCCGGACTGCAAGGCTCATAGAAATTGTTCGCGGGGAGGAGACAAACGAAGAGACCGTCCGACGATGCCTAGAATTTGCCAGATTCATCGGGAATCCATCAGTTGTGACGGGCGATTCCCCTGGATTCCTTGTCGACCGGCTCTCCCAGCCTTTTTTTGATGAGCCATTGAGAATTGTCGGAGAGAAGATAGCCGATGCCGGGCAGATCGACAGGATCATGAAGGCTGTCGGCGGATTCCCACAAGGCCCGTTTGAGACAATGGATGAAGCCGGACTGGACTCGATCCTTGCGACACGCGAAGCACTCTTTTCAAACTTCGCTGGCGAACCAAGGTTTCGGCCACATCCAATTTTGAAGCACAAAGTGACTGCAGGGGCAACAGGTCGAAAAGCAGGTCAGGGATTCTTTAAGTATTCTGACGAAAAGAGCTGACAGAAACTTCCAATGAAGTCAAAGAAGTTGACAGTCAAAAAGAAGCCAACGAGGATCACAAAGCCAGCTGACGCGTCGGCCGTTGTTTACATCGTGGGTGAAGCCCCGATGGTGGAGGAATACGCTCTGCTCTGCAGCGGTCGGGGCTACCGCGTGCTGTTTCACCGCCCTCAAATGAACTCAGGGAAAATGCCGTTTGAGTCAAAGGCGATTCAAAGACAATCCCGACCTCCTGTCAACACTTCATTTGCACTTGAGCTTACAAACGTCGATCTTGAACAGAAGCGACGAAATCTGGAGTTGCTTGACAAGGTTTTGCCGGTGACAACGGCGATCGTGAGCTCTTCTGTGACGGTATCTGCAACGGAGCAGGCAAGCTGGATCAAACACACATTCCGCCTTGTAGGTTGCGGTGCGCTTCCGACACTGTCCGGCGCACCGTTGATCGAGATTGCCCCGACTGTATTCTCCCCGGCAGAAACCGTCCGCATCGTGCAGACATTCTTCCGCTCTGTCGGCAAAGAAATTGAGTTAGTGCAAGATCGAATCGGTTTGGTCTTTCCGCGAATCCTTTGCCAGATGGTCAACGAGGCAGCGTTCGCTCTGCAGGAGGAAATTGCTTCGCCTCAGGACCTGGACACGGCAATGACGATTGGAGCACGATTCCCGGTGGGACCGATTGCATGGGCTGAGAAGGTTGGGCTCAGACAAGTGCAAGCTGTCCTTCAGGCGCTTTGGAAGGACCTCGGCGACGAACGCATGCGTGGTGCGCCTCTGCTGCGACAGATGGCCCTCAGCAGCTCATGGTGGAAACATTCCCAGCCATCTTCTGAAGAAAGGCACTCGAGATGAGATCAAGAATCATGTACCTGGCGATCTGTAGCGTGAGCTGGTCCATCATTTCCCTTTCCACGGCATGGGGGCAGGCCGGTGGAGGAAGTGCTGCCTTTGAAGGAGTCATTCACGCGCGCACTCAAACGGAAGATGAGTTGCAGTTCATTGAATTTTACGTGAAGACGGACAAGATACGGATCGACGCGACCCTGCACCCCGCCGGCGCCTCATACTATCTCGTCGATTATGCAGCCAAGAAGCAATACGTTGTGATGCCCTTTCGTGATCGGTACGTTCCGCTTTCTATCCCAGATGTGCGGGATAGATCGACAAAGGGGACTTCTTCTGCGGGTCTCACGAAATCAGATACGACGGAAGAAGTAGCAGGAATCTTGTGCGATGTCTTCAACTTGAAGTTCCAGGAGACTGACTACACTATTTGGGCGACAACGAAACTCGGAGTCCGCGGGACATTCGCATTCAATCTTGGATCATTCCTCCTTGGCGTGCCTCCCTGGCAACAGGAGATGCTCGGTCTCGGCTATTTTCCTCTCAAGATCACCCTTGTAGATGAGTTCGGCGGACAACGAGTTGTGTTTGAGGCGACAGGTTTTCAGAGGAGATCTGTCGGCGAGTCTCTTTTCCGCATTCCCTCAGACTTCGAGGCAACCACCATGGAGAAGCTCATGCAGGAGTCCGCACCTGCGAAGAAGAGGAACCGGTGAACATGAGAATTTGCATCTACGGTACGAGAGCTGTATTCACCCTCTTCCTCAGTTGCTTTCTGATCACCGTGTCGTTTCCTCAGCCGAAAATATCGGTTGACAAGACCAAGATTGACCTTGGAGTCACCTACAACGGCGCCACAAAGAAAGCGCGGACCGTCATCAAGAACACGGGAAAGGAGACACTCCAGATTCTTGGGGTCACCACATCCTGTGGCTGCACAACTGCGAAACAGCCCAAGGAATATCTCAAACCGGGCGAATCGGATGCGGTCGAAGTTGAGTTCAATTCAACAGGATTCCGCGGGAAGATCGAGAAACACCTCGAGATCATGTCGAACGACCCAAGCAATCCAAGGGTGAGCATCACGCTGATTACCGATGTGATTGAGGAGCTTCAGCCGGTGGGCACTGCCTCGGTTGTGTGGCTCGGAACGGTGCCTGTGGGCAAGACCGTCGAGCAACAGATCGGACTCAAGAACGTTTCCGGAAAAGTGATCACTCTGACAGGCTTCAAATCATCATCACCCGATCTCTCCGCCGTGCTGACAGAACGCAAGGTCATGCCGGCTGATACGATCCGCCTAAACATCAGGATTACCCCCCGCAAGAATGATTATATCAGCGAGATGATCCTCCTGGAGACCGACAGCAACAAGCAATCACAAGTGCCTATCCGCGTAACCCTCCTTGGAGTGAAATCGAATTGACCAGACTGCGTCAGGCAACGCGTGAAGCGATCCTGCTGATCCTCGTCGGGGCATCCCTTGGCTTCCTCTACTCCGCTGCAACGGAGAAGGGAGTCTTTGCGCGCCAGGCCCCAGCCGGGCCCGTTGGCGGGGCCGGAGTCGCCACGCCCCAAATGATTTCACAGGAAGAGGTATGGAGTCTCTATCAAACAGGCTCAGCCTTGTTCATCGATTCACGGCATGACTTCGATTTTCGGGCGGGGCACATCAAGGGCGCTGTGAACGTGCCGCTGAAGGATTTCGAGCTTCAGAAATCGCCTCTCAAAGATGTCCTGCGCGACCGTCTGCTGGTCATTTACTGCGACGGCGCAGAGTGCAACTCGAGTATCGAGCTGGCAGTGCGACTCGCGAAGGAAGGATTCAGGAATGTCCGCATTTCGTTCGGCGGTTGGCGCGAATGGGTAGAAGCCCAGCATCCGACGGAGAAATCACGGTGAAGAAACTTCTCGCAAATCCACATCTCGTGCTCCTCACGAGAGTCTTTCTGGGTCTCCTCTTTGTGATGAGCAGTCTGGAGAAGATCGTCGATCCCGCCGCATTCGCGCACTCTATCGAAAACTACAGAATCCTCCCGTCGTGGCTTCCACTGACGGTTGCAACCATCCTGCCATGGCTGGAACTCCTTTGCGGATTCGCCCTTCTCTTCGGCATTTTCCTCCGGGGGAGCGCTCTCCTTCTCTCAACAATGCTGATCGTCTTCACCGGCGCGGTGATCTCAGGCGTTCTCCGGGGACTTGATATTTCATGCGGTTGCTTCACTCTGGACCCGACGGCAGAGAAGATCGGGTGGCTGAAAGTACTTCAGAACTCAACTCTGATCGTCTTGTCATTGTTTCTCTACTACTCAAACACAGAGCGGTTCACGCTTCTCTCATATTTGCAGAAATCACCGCCGGCGGACGGTTCACAATCCTGAAACCAGCCCTGGGCATGCGCATCATGCGCACGCTCACCGATTCAAGACTGTTACAGCTCGGTCACATTCCTCTCATCTTATCCAAGGAGAACAGCATGAGTTCACCTTCATCCAATCTCCGCGACGACATGAACCGAAGATCTTTCCTCTCCATGGTCGGAAAGGGCGTCGGCCTGGCCGCCGTGTCATCCACTGTCGTCGCATCCTTGTTGGAAGACCTTCATGCGGCGGCAAGGCGCGTGGAGCACCTCACACCGATAGAAGCAGCGATGAACGAGGACTATTGGTTTGAGATCCAGCGATCCTTCTCCATCACCCGCGGCATCACAAATCTGAACAACGGCGGCGTGTCGCCGTCGCCAAGGATTGTCACAGAAGCGCTGTGCCGATACATCTGGCAACAGGAAGATGTCACTGTGTACACGATGTGGTCCATCCTTGAGCCGCAATCGGAGACCGTCAGGACGGGTCTGGCGGATATTTTCGGATGCGATCGAGAGGAAATTGCCATCACGCGGAATGCATCTGAGTCCCTGGAAATCATTCTGATGGGACTTGATCTGAAGTCGGGAGACGAGATCCTGACAACGACCCAGGACTATCCTCGCATGCTTACGACGCTTCGTCAGCGTGAGCAGCGTGAAGGATTGGTCCTGAAAATGATCAAAGTCCCGATCGCACCCAAACACCTGGATGACATCACGGTTGAATTCGAAAAAGCCATAACTCCAAAGACCAAGGTCATTCTTATCTCTCATGTCATCAATCTGACCGGTCAGGTCGTCCCCGTGAAGTCAATCTGCAACCTGGCGAAATCAAAGGGCATCGAAGTCGTCGTCGACGGCGCACATTCCTTTGCTCACTTCGATTTCAAGCAATCTGACCTTGGTTGCGACTACTACGGAACCAGCCTTCACAAATGGTTGTTTGCCCCTAAGGGTACCGGTCTGCTGTACGTGAAGAAGGACAAGATCGAGAAACTCTGGCCGCTCATGGCAGCCGACAAGACCCAGAAGGGGGACATCCGGAAGTTCGAGGAAATCGGGACGCACCCGGCAGCGCCGCGCCTGGCAATCGGTGAAGCAATCCTCTATCACACAGGCATGGGAGCCAAACGCAAGGAAGAGCGACTGCGATACCTCTCCAGATACTGGATGAACAAGCTGAAGGATCTGCCGAACGTCCGGTTCCACACGTCATGGGAACCGAATCAATCATGCGGCATCGCGAACGTTGAAATCGTAGGTGTCGATCCGGGCGCACTGGGCACGTATCTCTTCGACAAACACAAGATTACGACAGCCCCGATTCTTCACCCGGAATTCAAGGGAGTCAGAATTACGCCAAGCGTGTACACAACCCTGAAGGAACTCGATAGGTTCTGTGATGTTATGGAGACTGTAGCGAAGAAAGGGTTGCCAAAGTAGGCCCTTCCTGAGCATACGAAGACAGTAGCGCCTCAAGAAACCATTTTCTCACTATTGAAGGAGTACCAACATGCGGAGAGGATTATTCACAGCTGCAGTTGTGCTGACCCTCGGCCTCATCGCTTCGGAGGCAGCAGCACAGATGTTCCAGACACCGCCGTTCCCTCAGCTTCGCGCTCCAAGGCCGAGCCCGGGAGCGAGGGTCACACAGATCATTGGACTGAGCGAAGTCTCCATCTTCTACCATCGTCCGGGTGTAAAAGGACGTGAGATTTGGGGAAAGCTGCTCCCTTATGATCAAGCTTGGAGGGCCGGAGCGAACGAGCCGACGTTGTTCACTTTCAGCGATCCCGTACGCGTGGGAGGCAAGCAGCTTGCAGCGGGGACATACCGTCTTGTGATCTTCCCCGGTGAGAAGGAGTGGACAGTCATCTTCAACTCGGAGGTCAAGAACTGGGGCACCATGTATGACGCAAAGTACGATTCCGTGAAGTTCACGGTCGTTCCGCAGCAGGGGCCGCAGGAAGAATGGCTCTCCTACTCGTTCACGGACCTCACTCCCACATCTGCGACTGTGACGCTCGCGTGGGAGAAGGTCAAAGCCTCGTTCAAGATTGAATTCAATACGCTCGCCAAGCTCCAGGCGTCGGTGGGAACGTGGCAGGTTCTGAATCAAGCGGCACGATTCGCAATCGACAATGACTTATACATCAATGAAGCGCTCGGCTGGATTGATCGCGCCATCGGCATGGAGAAGAACGCAAACACGCTCCGCACGAAGGCAGAGTTGCTGGCGAAGGCAGGCAAGAAGCAGGAGGCCGTCTCAGTGGGCGAGGAAGCGATCAAGATGTTCAAGGCAATGGATCAATCGAGGATGAGCCAGATGCAGAAAGACCTGTTCACTGCATTTGAGAAGATGGTCGCAGGTTGGAAGTAGTAGAAATGTGATTCCCTTCCGCATCGGAAGATGGAAGGAAGGATAGAGAAAAGGGGCTCCCAAGACGGGAAGCCCCTTTTCTGTTTTCTCCCCGGTCGTGGTTGTCCGCCTCGCGTTTTCTTCCCCGGTGTCAGGACTTGTTTATCCGCCGAGTTTTTGGCAGATGTCCTGACACAATCACGATACTGGCAGGGCTTGGAGGTGTCGGGAGACGTTGAAGAAGATCTCAGATGAATCAAACTCCCGACACAGGCTCGGCTTGTTTTCTTCCCGGTGTCAGGACTTACCCGCTGAGTTCTCGTGAACGTCCTGACACCCTCGCGAGCACTGGCAGGGCTTGGAGGTGTCGGGAGATGTTGATGAAGATCTCGGATGACTCAAACTCCCGACACCGGGAGTCGAGGACTCCCGACGCCGGCAGAACGGGCAAATAGCTGGATCAGGACCGCTACAGTGATAACTACACCACATCCGACAACGTTGTACCACAGCCAGGGGATAGTGGTGAAGAAAAAGCAATAGAGAACCACAGCCTCACCCACGAGCGCTCCGAAGAACGCCGCGGTCCCGCCGACACGTTTCAGATAGAACGCAATGAGAAAGATCGCAAGCATGGTTCCGTAGAAGAGCGAACCGAGTATGTTCACCGCCTCGACAAGAGAGCCGAGTTTCGATGCATACTGCGCGAAAAACACCGCATACACTCCCCAGAGAGCCATCGCTGTCCGCGACATCACAACATAATGTCTCTCCTCCTTCCCCTTGCGAACATGTCTTCGGTACACGTCCACAACCGAACAGGTTGCGAGCGCACTGAGCTCTCCCGACGTCGACGACATCGAGGCCGCGAAAATGCACGCAAAGACAAGTCCGACAAGCCCGGCAGGCAGATACTTCATGACAAACGAAAGAAATATGTAATTCGTGTCATTCGTATCGGCCGTCGGATCGTTCGCTTTGATGATGCCCACTCCCTCAGAACGGATGGTCTCCATTTCGCGAGAAGCAGCCAGCAAGTGCTCCTTGGCTTGTCTGATCTCACCCTCATCCCCCTTCTCCTTCGCGGCGATATATTTCTTTGCCGCGTCAGCCTTCACCTGCGACACATCGGCATATCGCTGTTCGACTGCTGTGAATTGAGCACCATAAGAGCCCGATCGCGCCTTCTCCACCTCCACGGGATTGAAAAAGAGCGGAGGTGCCTGGAACTGATAAAACGCGAAGACCATTGCTCCGAGCAACAGAATGAAGAATTGCATTGGGACCTTTGCGACTCCGTTGAAGAGCAGGCCAAGCCGGCTCTGCGTCACCGATGCCCCCGTGAGGTACCTCTGGACCTGTGATTGGTCGGTTCCGAAGTACGCGAGAGCGACGAGCATACCTCCCACCAGTCCAGACCAGAAGTTATAGCGGTTTTCAAAATCAAAGGAGAAGTCGACTGCGTTGAGTTTTCCCATGCCGCCGGCCACGTGCAGCGCATCAGCAAAATCAACTCCTGACGGCAGGAGCAGAATCGTCATGACAAATGCCGCCGTCATCCCGAACAAAATGATGAGCATTTGCTGGACATCGGTCCAGTTGACAGCTTTCACGCCACCGGCGGTCGTATAGAGAATCACAATCCCGCCGATGATGGACGAGGTCACACGAATATCCCAGTGAAACATCACCGCCAACACGAGCGAGGGAGCATAGATGCTGATCCCAACAGCCAGTCCGCGCTGAACGAGGAAAATCAGGCTCGTCAGGGTTCGCGTCTTTGCATCGAATCGGTGCTCGAGGTATTCGTACGCGGTGTAGACGCCGAGTTTGTGGTAAATCGGGACGGCAGTGATCGAGAGTATCACCATCGCTATCGGCAGGCCAAGATAGAACTGGACAAACCGCATGCCGTCGGAGTAGGCCTGACCCGGAGTGGATGTGAAGGTCACGGCGGACGCCTGCGTGGCCATGATCGAGAGCGCCACGGTGAACCACTGCATCTTCCTGTCGGCAAGCAGGTACCCTTTGAGGCTGCTTGTCCCCTTGCTCTTGTAGAGCCCGTACAAGACAATTGACACGAGGGTGAGGCCGAGGACGATCCAGTCAGCCGTTCTCATTCGAATATCTCGGAAAACAAGTAGAAGAGAGTGATAAGGAGAGCAAGTTCTCCCAGGACGATAGCGTACAACCGGTTCCAACGGATTCCACCAGCGTCCACCTGGTTCGCCTCGATGCCCTCAAGTCCTGAGTTGTCAGTTGTCGGTTTGGAGTCAGGAGAATCCATGACACCCCTCACTTGTATTTGGAGCCTTTGACCATCGAATGCATCAGGTACCTCAAAAAGACCTCCAACCTCTTGAAGGCAGACAAGTTCCTCCGTTTCGAAGGGGCTTCAGAAGGTTCGAGGACCTCACAACTCAGAACCCCCAGCTCTCACTCACTGGCACCTGGCTACCCGGTGTCCGGCACAGTGTAAACACCTAACTCAGAACTATTTGCTATTTTTCCAGTTCAACCATATTCGCAATCAGCCGGTATGCTCCGGTAACTCCCGCGGGCAGCTGTCGGAAGAACGCGTATCCGGTGAACACGTAGTGACCCTTGCCATATCGCGCTACAAGGAGTCCTCCGTCCCGCGAAGGTTCCCCCGGGTCGTTGCTCCCGAGTACAGCAGAGTATTGTGAATCCCATTTGTCGGCAAAATAAAGTCCGCGTTCCTGCACCCAGCCTTTGAAATCCTCTTGTGTGATTTTGTTCGGAACATTCAAGACGGGACTGTCAGGAACGAGAAACCTCACGGCAGCCTCTTCGACCGATACGCGGTCTTCGGAAATCGTGAACGGGTATGGACCCAGGTTCTCTGTCTCAACCCTTCTGGGAGTCAAATACTGGACGATGTACGTGCCACCCCTCTCCACAAATTCCAGCAGCCTTCGCTGGTTGGCCTTCAGCGCGGGGCGGGTGTTGTACGAACGCACACCGGCAATGATGACATCGAACGAGCTTATCGCACCATTCTTCAATTCGTCATCCGACAACAAAACGACCTCATAACCCATTTGCCTCAACGCGGTCGGCACCTCATCTCCCGGACCCATGACGTAGCCGATCCGCTTGCTTCGCGTTTTCATATCGAAGCTGAGAAGACGACCTTCTGCCGCCGGAAATACAGTTTGTGGAGGGATATGAGGGTACCGGACTGTTACCATGTCCTCCCGAATGCTTCGCCCACCCACTGACGCCTCGGCGTGAAAGGTGCCTGAGCCTGCAAAAGACCCCGGACGCAGGGCGAACACCACCGATTGATTTTCATTTTTCTGATTGAATTCAAATTGAATCTCCGCCGGCATGACGTCCCATCCCTGAGGGACGTTTAATCGAAGCTTGCCGGAGACTTTGCCGACCTCGCTTCGAACGTTGACGGTCACATTTTTTGCCACACGATCAGGGAAGAGGTAGACCTTCTCCGGCAAGCTCACGCTGACAGGTGGATTGACCACGAACGGCCTGTAGAGTTCACCGTCAACGGGATCGACGATGCGGAATCGGACCGGGACTTCGATGTTCAATGCACCGTCAACGGACGTGATCACGACTCTGGCAGCTAGCTGCGGGCTGCTCTCTGCCTGCCCAATGATCTGTTGATTCGAAATCCGATATGCTCCAAGCTCTTCTTTCTCCGCGAGCCAGTACGGTTGTGAGCACGAAAACTCCTCCGAAAGCTTCAAACCAAAGGGAACCTGGACGGACTGATTGTTCCGCAGCTGCACACTCAGAAGGGTGTCGTTCTTTGCGAGCGGCGCCAGAATGCGTTCGAGACGGAAGGGGTACGAAGAGCGGTTGATGGCCGACACGGTCACCTTGAGATCAGAACCCGGGCTGACGTTGTTCTCAGAAGCGAGAGCATCTACCCAGAGTCCGGAGCAAAGCCTGATAACCTCCGCCACCTCGCGCTTCTTGACATCGATCCACGGGTCATGCTTTAGCGTGCCGAGCTTTCCGTACACCCTCATCAATGCAGGGATCGTTCGTTCGGGATGCTCAACATCATGGTTCCTGATGGCATCCTCCAGCATCTTCGTTATTGCGGCTCCCCCTGACACCCGCTCCCAGGAAATGTCAATACCATCAAAGAGGTCTTGTTTGGCGGTATCGCCCGCGATGTGCTGAAAGTAGTTCACAAATTCGCCGCGATTCTGACCTCCGCCGGTTCCCTGGCTCTTGTTCATGGTCCGGCTCCTCCCGGCCATCTCAGTGAACGACTCGCCCAACATGGGACTGTATGTTCCGAGGTCGAGAGCAACTGAATGAGCCGGAATCGCAGAGCGTTCACCTTGTCGAAACCTGAAGACATTCCAGACCAGACGTTTAGGCTTCCATGGTTGGACATAGCTGAGCTGTTCCGTAAACCGACCCGGATCACCTGCCGCCGCGAATGCCTGAGCAGTCAGTTCGGCAGATGCGGTATGGTTTCCATGACCACCCTGAGTCGGCGTGAAACGCGTGACAACCACGTCAGGTCGGTACAGTCGTATCACCCAGACGATGTCGGAGAGGATCTTCTCCTTTCCCCAAATGGTTATCGTCTCGTCGAGCGATTTTGAGTATCCGAAGTCGATGGCGCGTGTAAAATATTGCTCCGATCCATCAATGCGCCGGGAAGCCAGCAGCTCCTGGGTGCGGATGACGCCGAGCAGATCACCTTGTTCGGATCCAATCAGGTTTTGTCCCCCCTCTCCCCTCGTCATCGAGAGATACGCTGCCCGTAACAGCCGGCCTTTGGCCATGTAGCCAAGGAACGCCGTATTGTCATCGTCGGGATGCGCTGCGACGTAGAGAACTGAACCGAGCACATTGAGCTTCTGAAGAGCAAGCCTTAGCTCGGCAGCATTGAGCGACCGGGGAGACTGAGGTTGAGCAGACACCGAAAAGAACATTCCAAAGAAAAGCAGCAGGGATAAGAGATTTCGCAGCATCAAGAGATCCTTTTTGTCATTTCAGCAACCAACACGGAGGACCGGTAGAAAGTTCACTCTACTTTCATGGCGAGAAAATATACCATTCCCTCAAGGAAGCCGCAAGAAAAACGACTCGAAAAACAGATCTGCCTATTTGAATGGCAACTTCTGGCGGTCGTCGTCGTCTAATGGGAGGTACTGTTCCTTTCACCAATACTTCATAGCTGTCATAGACATCATACGCCGACCGGAAGGAGATCCACCCGGCAAGCGGGCCAACGGTTCATTCAATGTTTTCACACATACACCAATCGGGAAAAGAGGTACTTCCATGGCTCTTATCCGACGATTCGCTCTCGTGCTTCTCTGCTTCTTCTCTCTCGGCATGCACGCAAGAGGTCAAACACAACCTGCTGCTGACAGCAGTGACACCCTCCAAAAATCAGCTCCGAACATCTACATCGATTGCGAGCTCTGTGACCAGAACTACATCCGCACCGAGATCGGATTCGTCAACTACGTCCGGGACAGAAAGCAGGCAGATGTGCATGTCATGGTCACCCAGCTCTACACAGGAAGCGGAGGCACCGAATACACTCTGACGTTGATCGGACAGCTTCGCTTTGAAGGAGTCAATGATACTCTGAAATTCAATGCCAACAAAACAGATACCCAGGACATGACGAGGAAAGGGCTCGTGAAAGTCCTGAAGACCGGGCTCGTCCGATACGTCATTCACACGCCACTCGCTGAGTATTTCACAGTCTCGTACAACAGACCCACCTCCGGCGCAACGGTTGTTGACAAGTGGGACTACTGGGTATTTACTACGAGTCTCAACAGCTGGTTCAACGGAGAATCTCAATACAAATCAAGTCATGTCTGGGGAGGTTTTACCGCAACAAGAGTGACCGAAGACTGGAAATTCCGTTTTTCGGCCAACATGAGCTACAACGATAACAAGTACGAATTCATGACGGCCGAAGCGACAACAGTGACCAGCAGGTCGATCAGCCGAAGCCAGTGGTTCAACGGATTCGTCGTGAAAAGTCTCACAAGCCATTGGTCAGCCGGATTGTTCACCTATCTGAATTCCGCTACCTACAGCAACATCGACATCTCTGCGAGTGCCCAACCCGGCATCGAGTACAACATCTTCCCTTATTCAGAGTCAACACGCCACCAACTCCGCATCGGGTATCAGATCGGCGGTGCCGTGCGGAAGTACATCGACACCACAATCTACTTCAAGAAGTCTGAGACTTTGTTCAGTCATTCCCTCTCCACCACACTTTCACTTCAGCAAACCTGGGGATCGACCTCCCTCACCCTGTCGGGTTCACAGTACCTTCATGATCTCTCGAAAAACAATTTAAGCATCTCCGCCAACATGTCTTTTCGTATCTTTGAGGGACTCTCCCTCACTCTTCATGGTGGATACACTGCCGTGCACGATCAGCTTTCACTTGCCAAGAGTTCGCTGACGGCCGAGGAGGTCTACCAGCAGCGAAGGGAACTGGCCAAGAGCTACTCCTACTGGGGCTCATTCGGGTTCAGCTATTCGTTTGGTTCTATCTACAACAACATCGTCAACCCACGGTTTGGCAACCAGGGCACAGGAGGAACGACAATCATCATGAGCGACTAGCACATTTTTCCTATTGCAGAGGGGTTCATCCGGCGTTCCGGCCGTTGCCGGATGAGCCCTTCTCATTTCTGCGCATTCCGGCATCCCCTCCTTCCCTTTTTCGATTTCATTTTCTTATCTTGGTCATTGCTCCACGCACTGTGAACCAGTGCATCGATCAAACACTGATCACTTCTCTCGACGATTCCGGTATGGCTGTTTCAAGCAGCTTTTTCGTTCATCTCCTCAGCGTTGGGCTGCTGATAAGCTCCGTTGTCGGAGGCTTCGTGCTCGACCGGAAATTCCGCAACACGCAGGACCACAAGATCCGGCTAGCTATTGCCGGAGCATCGCGCACGATGGGCCTCTTCTCCCCTGTCGCAGCCGTTCTTCTTCTCATCACGGGTATCGGAAACATCCATGAGCTCTTCGCGGGGACTGACACGAAATGGTATTCAGAAGGCTGGCTCGTTGCGAAGATTGTGCTCTACGCGATCATGGTACTGAACGGCACTGTTTATGGACCGAGCCTGACGCGCGGTCGGCTGAAGCTGCTCAGTGCTATCGAAGAGCAGTCAGCTCCCCCGGGGGCCGAATCGCTCCTCAGATCCACGAATAACCAGATCACGCTATTCTATTTTGTTCAATTCCTGTTCCTGCTTCTCGTCATCTATGTTTCTGTTTTCGGATCAGGGAAACACCCAGGCGCATTCTAAGGACCCAATCATGAATCGACATATCACCTTCACGGCCACCATCATCCTTCTCTTCGTATTCGGCAGCTGTCAGAAGACACCTCCTCCGCAAGAAGGCATCTGGAACGGAACGATCGCACTCGCTGACCAGAAACAACTCCCGTTTCAGGTCTACTTGAACCTCAACCCCGCTGCCGCCTCGGGTTACTTCATCAACGGTAGCGAACAGACAGCCATCCCTGAGCTCTATGTGCGCGGCGACTCTCTGGAGATTCAGATTTCTGAATACGGAGCCGCGATGCGCGCCGTATGGAACGGAAAGAGTTACTCCGGGGAATTCCTACGCTATCGCAAAGACACTACAAGGAATTCATTTGAGCTCATGCCTGCAGCGGCGGCGGTCGGCAGTTCGGAGAAGAAGCCGGTCAGCGAGATTCCCCTCGTCGGGAAATTCCAGGTGCTGATCAAGAACGCGGAAGGTATCGACAGCTCGAGGGTGGCCACGTTCTGGTCCCGGAGTGATTCCGTATTTGGCACCTTCATCGCGTCAGACGGGGATTACGGACTGATGGCCGGTGTGCAATCGGGCAACGCCGTCCGGCTTGGACGGTTTTCCGGCTGGCAGGCGCAGTTAATGGAACTTTCACGCACTGAGAATCGCTGGACTGGCACGCTCACGTACAGAGCGCCCCCCGTCGTCACGTTCGAACTTGTGCCGCGTCCAAATGCCGCGGTGGAGGTACCGGAGGCAAAACGTCCTGTCATGAAGGACCCGCGGAAACCTTTCGCCTTCTCCGGATTGAGTGTCTTTGGAGACACTGTTCGTGCCAGCGATCCAAAGTTCAAGGGCAAGGCGCTCATTGTCGATATTATGGGCACCTGGTGCCACAATTGCATGAACGCGACTCCGTTGCTGCAAAAGCTCTCTTCGGATTTCGCGTCGCAAGGCCTTGAGGTTGTCGCACTTTCGTTCGAAATCACCGACGACCCCCAATTGGCACGCAAGAACCTCCTCCTGTACCAGGAACGACACGGCGTAGGATTCTCTGTCCTGTACTGCGGCTCGACGGAGAGATCCAATGTCGATCAGAAGATACGTTCGCAGATCAACAACTTTTCGGCCTACCCGACAACCCTATTCATTGACCGGAAGGGACTCGTGCAAAACATTCATGAAGGATTCAAGGGGCCGGGAACAGGAGAAGAATATCAAAGCCAGGTCGAGCTCTATTATTCGCTAACGCGAAAGTTGCTGGGAAAGCAGTCTGCGTCGAGGTAGTTGCTCTCTCGACACGCGGGAAGAACCACGAAGAACTGGCTCTTCAATTCATCACTCACCAACCCGAGGGATGTTATGGACCACTCGCTTGTCACAACAAACTTCCAGCTTGATGGGTATCGTATCGTGAAGAATCTCGGCATCGTTCGCGGAATCGTTGTCCGGTCGCGATCGCTGTTTGGAAACATCGGAGCAGGCTTGCAGATTCTCTTTGGTGGAAACATCACGTTATACACCGAACTCTGCGAGCAAACCCGGCGGGATGCATTTGAGCTGATGCTCCAGCACGCACAGGCGATCGGAGCCAACTCAGTCATCGGATTTCGGTATGATGCCACAGAGATCATGGGAGGTGTGACCGAAGTTCTCGCCTATGGCACTGCGTGTGTCGTTGAAAAGGTTTGATTCACTCTAAACCGACAAAGTCCCACTACTAGATTAAGAGCGTATCATGGATATCAAGAACAAATCCGTCCTTGTTCTCGGCGGCTGGGGCCTTGTGGGCTCCGCCGTTTGCAGGCAGATGATGCCGGAGCAACCGAAGCGAATCATCGTCACCTCGTTACTGGAATCGGAAGCGAAGGATGCCGTGGCGACGCTTCAGAAGGAGTTCCCGAAAGCTGGCAAGAACTTCTTCACCCCCTGGTGGGGAAATATCTTCGTTCCACACGCACTCAAGGACAAACCGAGAGATGCGATTCTTCAGAACGAGCGGTGGCGGCAATTGCTCATCGACGACCTCCTCGACGAGCTGACGATGCCGGTACTGGAGCGATCCTCTATCTATCAGCTCCTGAGCCAGTACAAACCGGACATCGTCGTCGATTGCATCAACTCCGCAACGGGCATTGCGTACCAGGATCTCTTCCATACCGCGCGCGAGGTCCGAAAAGCTCTACGCCACACGAAGGCTGGCCAAGAGGCCGCTCTCCACGATCAGACAGAGCGCCTTCTGGCAACGCTGTACATCCCCCAGCTCATCAGACATGTCCAAATTCTCTACCGGACGATGCAACTTGTCGGCACTACGACCTATGTAAAGATCGGTACAAGCGGTACTGGCGGGATGGGCCTGAACATCCCCTACACGCACAGCGAGGAGCGCCCTTCGAGCGTACTGCTCAGTAAGTCGGCCGTCGCAGGAGCTCACACGATGCTGCTCTTCCTCATGGGCAGGACTCCCGATGCACCGATCACGAAAGAAATCAAACCGACGGCAGCCATTGCCTGGAAGAAAATCGGATACGGGGAAATTCGAAAGCGGGGCAAGGCCGTCGAACTCATCGATTGTCCGCCGGATGAGGCGCAACCGCTTGCTGCAACGCTCAAGCTGCGCGATCCATCTCTCCCTGTCACGTCACTTCGATCAACCCTTCGCTCCGTCTTCATCGACACCGGTGAAAACGGCGTGTTCTCACGCGGGGAGTTTGAAGCGATCTCAACGCCAGGGCAAATGGAATTCGTAACGCCCGAAGAAATCGCGGAATCCGTTCTCTACGAGATCAAGGGCGGGAACACCGGCCACGATATCATCAACGCCCTCGACAATGCGTCACTCGCACCAACGTACCGCGCCGGCTTCATGTTCGACGGCGCGTTGCGCGAAATGAAGCGGCTCGAGGTGGAACATAGCACGCACAGCATCGCGTTCGAGTTCCTTGGACCCCCCCGGCTCTCGAAGCTGCTCTACGAAGCGTATCTCCTGAAGGTGGCATATCGCTCCGTGCGCGAGGTACTTAAGACACCTGCGAAGGCTATTGCAGCCAAGCTCGATGTTCTCATCCGTGAAGACGCCCAGCTTCGGTCACAAATAATCTCCATCGGCATCCCGATCCTGATGATGAGCGGGAAGACGCTGCTTCGTGGCACAGACCTCAAGATTCCTCCCTACCGTGGAGAGAACGAACTTGCTGTCACGGAGAAGTCCCTCAACGCATGGACACATGACGGATGGGTTGATTTGCGCGTTGCCAATATGGAACGGTGGAAGGCGCGTTTCGATATCATCATGAAGCAGGTGGAGGAAATACCGCCAGGGGAGACATCCTCGCGCCATTTCCGCAATGCGGCGTATTGGGAAAACTTCAAAGAAATCGATCCCGGGAAGCTTGTCGGGTGGATTTTTACGGAAGAGGAAAAGGGAAAGCGAATGAAGGCATAATTACTCTGGAGAGAGGAGAGGATCGCAATGGATACAAAGCAGAAGCTCCTGTTGGTCGAAGACGAGGAAGAGCTCGTTCGCATCGTGCAGACGTACTTTCTCGACGAGGGGTACGACGTCCGCATCGCCATGAACGCCGAGGAGGCGCTCGGCGTGGTGGAATTGTTCAAACCGCATATCATCGTCTCCGATGTGCGGATGGGACGGATGGACGGATTTCAGTTTCTTGCGACGCTTCGTGAGAAACCGTGGGGAAAGAACATCCCGTTCATCTTCCTGACCATCATGGATGACAGACCATCCGTGGAACGGGCGGCGGGACTGGGTGCAGACGGCTACATCACCAAGCCGTTCGACGTCGAAGATCTGCATGAGAAGGTCAAACAGGTTTTGGCAAAGAGGAAATAGCAGCCACAAGCCCCGTACAAGCGACAAGGCCGAACGGATTTACGTTCGGCCTTGCTTTGTACATCAAGAGCTTCATTACTCGTACCGGAGAGCCTCTATCGGATCGAGATTCGCAGCCTTCCAGGCGGGATAGACTCCAAAAACAACACCGATGAACGCGCACAGGGCGAACCCGATAAGAGCCCAATCGATAGGAAACACCGGCGGTATGGAGAATGCGATCGCGGCAAGATTCCCCCCGAGCACACCAAGGCCTATGCCGACAATCCCACCCATCTGACACAGGACGATGGCCTCCGTAATGAACTGGCTGAGGATATTGCTCTTCCTGGCCCCTACAGACTTGCGCAGGCCGATTTCCTTCGTCCGCTCCGTCACCGACACCAGCATGATGTTCATGATGCCAACACCCGCCGCAAGGAGCGAGATAAAACTAATGAACCCGATCCCCAGCTTCACGTACTTCGTAAAATCATTGAACGTTGAGATCAACGAGTCGTTTGAGAAGATTTCGAAATCGTCATCCGCCCCTGGCTCGACCTTCCGTACTGTCCGCATCGCGAGTCGGGCTTCCTCCATGGATTGCTCGTACAGTTCGGCGGATTTCGCCTTGATCATGATGTTGAGGGATCGGTGCTTTCCGAACTTGTTGAGGAATGTGCTAAGCGGAATGGCCACGAAATTGTCACTGTTTCCGCCGAGACCCGCTCCCTGTGATTCAAACACCCCGATGACGGTGAATCGATCGTTGTCGATCTTGACTTCCTGACCGACCGCGCCCCCCCGCGGAAATATCTTGGTTACCACCCCTTGCCCGAGAATGACAACGCGAGCGCTCAGATTCTGATCATTGTCCGCCAGTGACCGCCCTTCCTTGATGGTCCAGTTGTTCGTCGGGATGCCGTCCGGAACCTCACCCATCACCGCAACGTTGGGATTCGTCTTCACCCCCTCCATCGTCTGAATTGTCTTTCCCCACGTACTTGACTCGAATGCCACGTAGCGAGCGGTGGTCATTCTCTCCGCGACATACTCGGCCTGTTCGAGCGTGATGTCCTTGCGGCGACGGAATTTCTGCCATTGCGCGTGCCCGCCAACGAAGAGGGCCGGGAACTTCTGGATCTGAAACGTGTGCGTACCGAGCGCGCTCAGCCCAGACTCGATGCTGTTTTGCAGAACCTGCACTGCTGTCATGACACCAATGATTGAAAAGACGCCAACGACCACTCCAAGAAGTGTCAGGGCGGATCGAAGTTTGTTTGCGCGGATTGCTGCGAAGGCGATTTTCAAGATCTCTTTAATTTCCACGTGTTTTTTCCCGTGTCATATGACATGATGACTTATTCGTACCGAAGCGCATCGACCGGATCGAGCCGCGAAGCACGAAACGCGGGGAGGAATCCCGAGACGACACCGACGAAGAGGGATACAAGGATTGCGATCACGATGATGCTAATCGGCATTGCGGTTGGGAGTATCTGGTCGATAATCAGGCTCAGCGGAAAGGCGATCACAAGCCCGATGATTCCCCCCATGAGACAGAGCGCCGCAGATTCGAGGAGAAATTGCTGCAAGATGGTCCGCCGCGGGGCCCCGATGGCCATGCGGATCCCGATTTCCTTCGTCCGCTCCGTGACAGACACGAACATGATGTTCATGATCCCGATGCCTCCGACAAACAGGGACAAGCCGGTAATGAACAATCCCACCCCCGCGATCACAATACCAATGGTGTTGAACGTTTGGATGATGATTTCCTGCTGGTTGATCGCAAAATCATCAGGCTGCTTCGGTCTGACGCCGCGCGCCTTGCGCATGATCCCGCGGACTTCCTCCTTCGCCTCATCCAGATCCTGAAGAGAAATCGATTTGACCATGATCTGGATGCCGCCCCGGCGGTTCCCGTAGTCCTTGAAGAACCGGTTGATCGGAATATAAGCTCGGTTGTCGAGACTCTCCATTCCAAAGATACTTCCCTGCTTGTCGAGAACGCCGACCACCCGATAATTGCCATTCCCAAGCTTGATTGTCTTTCCAAGAGGGGTCTCGTTCGGGAAGAGGTTGATGGCCACCTCTGAACCGATCACGACCACGGGTCTGCCGCCATCCGATTCGCTCGCAGTGAAAAACCTGCCGAGGGCAAGATTAACTCCCATCGTGACCGGAAACTCGTCATTCGTGCCGACGATCGTAACGTTCTCGAGCACTGTCCGACCGTACTTGGCCTGTCTTCGGGTTCCCGTCGCAGGCGACACCGCACGTGCAAGCGTCGCCTGCTTCTGGAGAGCTTTTGCCTCGGGCATCCGGATGTCACGACGGTTGCGAATACGCCACCAGTCGTCTCCTCCGCCCCACGGCCACTTCTGCACGTACAGCACGTCCGCCCCGATTGCGGCGATACTCTGGTTGAATGCGCGGTTGAGCCCCTCAATTGCCGTCCCCATCAGGGTCACCGAAACGATACCGATGATAATCCCCAGGGCCGTCAGGATCGACCGCATTTTGTTGGCCCGGATCGCAGTAAATGCGATCAGCAGGCCTTCGCGGAATTCTCCGAATGCATATCGCATTATGGTGCCGTCACGCCGATGTTGTCGATAGATCGTTTATTCTTGACTCGTTCGTCCGTCTCGATATGGCCGTCACGCAGTCTGATGATTCTGTCCGTGTGCTCCGCAATATACTCTTCGTGCGTCACGAGGACAATCGTGTTTCCCTCTCTCTGGAGTTTGTCGAAGAGGGCCATGATCTCATCACCCGTTTTGCTGTCGAGGTTTCCGGTCGGTTCATCCGCCAGAAGGATCGAAGGCTGCGTCACGAGAGCGCGGGCAATGGCAACACGCTGGCGCTGTCCACCCGAAAGCTCGTTCGGCTTATGATGGATTCGCTCCGTCAGACCCACCCGCTCGATCGCCTCACGTGCGAGTTTCTTCCGCTCATGTGATCCCACACCTCCATAGATGAGCGGGAGTTCAACATTGTGTAGTACATCGGATCGCGCGAGCAGATTAAATGTCTGGAACACGAACCCAATTTCCTTGTTCCGGATACGCGCGAGCTGATTGTCGTTCATCTCGCTCACGTTGATCTGGTTGAGCTCGTAGAGACCGGAAGTCGGTGTATCAAGGCAACCGATGATGTTCATCATCGTCGACTTTCCGGACCCCGAGGGCCCCATGATCGCAACGTATTCGTTCCTGTGGATCTCAAGAGAAACGTTTTCCAACGCGTGCACGTCCTCAGAGCCGACATGGTAAATCTTCGTGATATTGCTCAGCTTAATGACAGTTGACATACCGGCCTTTCTCAACAGTAATGAAATTATTGAAGCTCGGTGATTTTCTTCTCCAGGTTCTTCTTTCTCTCCGGGGAGAGATCCATCGTGAGCAGTTTCTGGTAGTACTCTATTGCCTCTTTCTTCTGGCCTTTCAGTTCAAAGGCCTGACCAAGAACCTCGACGGCTTGCGGGAAGTCATTGTCAAGCGCAAGCGCCTTCCTCCCAAGCGTGATTGCTTTGTCAGATTCTTTGTTCTGAACATATGCACGTGCAAGCATGGAATGGGAGTCAGCCGTGTCCGGGCGCAACGTGACATACTTCTCAAGCGAGACAATGGCATCACTCGCCATTTCGTTCCGCATGAAGAAACTGCCAGCCGCCCGCCATGCCCGCCAATCGCCGGATCTGTTCTTCGTGAGAAGTCTCATCTCCTGCGCGGCCTCCGCAGGCTTTTTGTCTCCGAGTAAGAAATTCGCGCGGAGGGATCTTCCACGTAGCTCGTCCAGCTTCACGACGACGTCTGCTGTCTTCCAGGCCTTCTCATCGTCGCCTCCCATGAACCCGGGGGCACGATGGTAGTATTCCGCAAGTCCAATTTGTGCATCGACGAGGTTGGGATTCAACTCGACGGCCTTCTCAAATGCGCCTTTGACTTTCGGCGCGAGCAGGGCCTGCTTTATCACTCCGGCATCCCGCGCCTTCAGGCCGAGAGCCGCACCCAACAGGTACTGGTAGTCGGCATTTTTCGGATTCAGGTCGACGGCCTCTTCGCAGTGATCGACTGCCGCATCGACATCGCGCAGCTGATTGGTGAGGTACACCTGCGCGAGCCGATAATGTGCGTCAGCGTTTTGGTCATTCTGCTTCAAGATCGCTTCGAACACACTCTTCGCCCCATGAAAGTCGCGCCTCGCCATGAGAGCGATTCCTTCTTCGAGGCTCTGCGCCGACAGGGTAAGCGGAAGCAGAAACACCAGCAACATTGACTGTCGCATTGTCATGTCCGACTTCTCCTACTTCTTCTGAGCATCAACGGACGCTCCCGTCTTCCGTGCCTGCTTGTTCTCCACCTTCACCTTGGCCTCGTTCTCGAGATCCCTGTTGATGGCCTTAAACGGTCCCGATACCACCTCCGCACCTTCAAGGTTCTCTCCAGACACTTCGGTGAACGTATCGTCGCTCAGGCCGCGTTTTACTTTAACCGTTTTCACCTTGCCTTCGGCCGCGATAAACACAACCTCATCCAGCTTTTCTTCTTCCTTTGTCTTTGCTTTTGTTACGTCAATTCTCGCTTCCCCTTCCACGGGACCCTCCGCTGGCTTCTCCTCCTTCGGAGCACGAACTGTAACCGATTGAATGGGTACCGCAAGCACATTCCTTCGTGTTTCTGTCTCAATGTCAGCAGCCATGGACATGCCGGGACGGAAGTTCACGCCCTCGGGCGTCTTGATCAGAATCCGCACCTCAAAATTGGTAACCTCGTCCTGTGTTCCAAGTCCACGCGATTTCGCGGTGTTGGCAATCTGCGAGACAATTCCGGTGAATTTGCGATCGGGATAGGAGTCGACGTCGATCTTGGCAGTATCTCCAAGAGCCACCATCACAACGTCGTTCTCCCCGACGTCGACCCGCGCTTCCATCCGGCTAAGGTCGGCGATGGTCATGATCTCCGTGCCCTGCGTAAACGTGCTTCCGCTGACCCGCTCTCCCACTTCCATGTTCAGCTGGCTCACGATTCCATCCATCGGGGCATAGATCGTCGTCTTGGAGAACGTCTCTTTCGATTCTTTCAGCGAGGCTGCAGATTGGTTTGCGGCGGCTTTTGCGCTCTCGTACGTCGCCTTTGCGATGTCCATTTCCGATTCGGACACGAGTTTCTTGCCGTACAGCTCAGAGACTCGTTTGTACTCTGCTTCGGCCTTCCGGAGACTGGCCTCGTTCATCGCCATCGATGCCTGTGCCCGCTCCATGCTCGCCTGGTACGCATCTGGTTTGATGCGAACGACGAGCTGTCCCTTTTTGACGCGCTGTCCTTCGCGCACCGCCAGCTCAATGATTTCTCCGCTCACCTCGGCATTGATCTTCACTTTGGTCTCGGGCTGGATCCTGCCCGTCGCCGAGACAATCTGGGTGATGGTTCGGCGTTCGATTTTCTCCGTCTGCACCGTAGTCACTGTCTCGCGATTGCTGCCGAGAATCACAAGCAGGACGAGAGCCACCAACACAACGCCAATAATTGAGAAGATGATAATCTTCTTCTTGGATTTCTTACCGTTCGTAGCCATTGAAAACCACTCCTTTGAAGTGTGAGGATACTTGACGATGAGTCTGCTAGTAGCTCTTCTCGCCAAGCACGTAGTCGAGATTTCGGCTGGCAGTAATGAAATTATAGGTCGCATTGACCTTGCTCGCCTGCGCGTTAATCAGGCCGGCGTTTGCCGTCAACACATCCACCAGCGTTCCTGAACCAAGATTGTACCGTTCCTCTGCCACTCTCCGATCCTGTGTTGCCGACGTTAGGCTCTTCACGCTCGCATCATATTGTTTTCTTGCCGCCTCGAGATCGAGGAGAGCCTTCTTTACATCAACATTGATATTGCGTTCCGCCTGAAGCAGCGTCAGCTCAGCATTCCGGCGCTGCGCGACCGCAGACTGAATGGAACGATTTGTCGCAAATCCGTCGAACAGTGTCCAACGGATGTTCAATCCCCAACTCAATCCGCGGCTGTCGCTCAGCTTGCTGAATTCTGTGTTCGAGAGACTGTAGCCGGCTGAGGCGGAGACACTTGGGAAATAGGCACTCGAAGCAGATGTCACACCCCACTCCGCCGCGTTGTAGCTTTCCTTCGCGCTTCTGAAATCCGGACGCGCTGCAAGAGCACGCTGTCGCATCTCTTCAAAACCCTTCACACGGACGTTGATTGCATCGATGTCTGCAGGTGTGAGCTCGCTCGGAATCGTCGCATCTGCAATCTGGAACACCGTCGACACATCAACTCCGATCAATGCAAGGAGATCGGCCACCGACTTATCGTAGTTGTTCTGGGCAGTGATCAAACTGAGCTCGTCCTGCGCCACTTGCGATTGCTGCTTATAGACATCACCAATCGACAACGCACCAACGCGGTTGGACTCCGTGATCCGCTCGAGCTGCCTCTGATCTCGCTTCAGATTTTCCTCACTCACTTTCACAAGCTGCTCATTCCGGAGGACCGCGAGGTACGCACTCTGCACCTGGTAGACGATCTGCTGCGTTGCCCGCGTCGCGTTCTGCTCAGCAGCCGTGGCACTCGAAACCGCCTGGCTGAAATTGGCCTCACGCGCAAACCCGTTGAAAATCGTATAGCCGAGATTCACGCTCGTGTTGAAGTTGCTCGTCGTTGAAGACGTAGCAGGGACCTGGATCGGTTGGCCGCCGATCAGTTGCGTTGATGCGGGCCGGTTTGTCTGCTGACGCGTCCATCCGCCTCCAGCAGACAATGACGGCAAGTATGAGCCATACGCAGCGAGCACACCGCTCTGCGCTGCATCTGAATTGTTGTATGCCTGACGAACGCTGATGTTCTGCTCTAATGCGATTGCGATCGCTCTGGCGAGTGTGAGCACTTTCGTCCCAGAGGTAACGCCTTGAGCAATCGACACGCTCGTAGTGATGATCCCAACGAGGAGGATCAGGGCCAACTTCTTCATAAGTAAATCTCCAGAGAATAGTGGGAAGACGTGATAGTTTTCAGTCAAATTGTGAGGTTGAATCATGTGTAATAGACGACGAGAAACTACTAAAGTTTCGGAAAACATTGGCATTTCAGTGAATTCTTGAGATTGGCAACCTCAAGGCATCTAAGGTGTATCGCCGGGTGGCCAAAACGACACAAAAAGAGGCCGTCCGTTTGCGCCGGAAACGATTACCCTCCGGAGACTCCTCCTATGACCTCTTCTTTGATAGTCAGAAGGTAAGCAAGTGCTGCGTCGTGGTCGTTCGGGATCTTCCCATCCAGAATGGCATCCGTGATGGCGGTCTTCAGTTTTCCGACCAACGGACCTGGCTCGAGTCCACACACCTGCATGATCTCCTCGCCCCGGACCGGCGGCTGCCAACTGCGTATGCGATCTTTTTCCTCAACCTCTGCCATCTTTTCGACGACGAGATCATAGTTCTTCCGAACCTGTCCGACAAGCTTTGGATTCTTCGAAGTGATGTCAGCCCGGCAGAGCACCATGAGATCATCTACTTCCTCCCCTGCTTCAAAGAGAAGCCGCCGGACAGCCGAGTCCGTTACACCTTCATCGACCAGCGCCATCGGACGAAGATGAAGCCTGACGAGTTTCTCGACGTACGAGAGATGGTCAAACGGAAAACGCATCTTTTTGAAGATCGGCTTGACCATGCGGGCCCCAACTTCCTCATGCCCGTGGAACGTCCACCCAGCACCTTCCTTGAACGCTTTCGTGCGTGGCTTTGCGATGTCGTGAAGAAGAGCTGCCATGCGAAGCCATGGATTCGGCGACACTTCTGCGACGTTGTCGACAACCCTCAAGGTGTGCTGCAAGACGTCCTTGTGATGAAAGTCCTGCCGCTGATCCACTCCTCCCATCAACGCAACTTCCGGAAAGACGATTTTCAGCACTCCCGTCTCGTACATCTGTTTGAATCCGATCGATGGCTTCGAACTCAAAAGGATTTTCATAAACTCATCACTGATCCTCTCCTGAGAGACGATCTTCAACCTGGGGGCCATCTTCTTCGCTGCCTCGAGAACCGAGGATTCGATCTCGAACTCGAGCTGGCACGCGAACCGGAATGCTCTCATGATTCTGAGCGGATCGTCATCGAACGTCGTTTCCGGATTCAGAGGCGTGCGCAGGATTCTTTCTTCCATCGCCCGCTGCCCGCCGAAAGGATCGAGCAGGCATCCGAACGTACTGTCATTCAGTGAGACTGCCATCGCATTGACGGTGAAATCGCGCCGGGAAAGATCGTCATCAAGCGTGCCGACTTCGACCTTCGGTTTGCGCGAGTAGCGGTGGTAACTCTCCTTCCGGGCACCGACAAACTCGAGCTTCACGTCATTGAGTTGCAGCATCGCTGTCCCAAAGTTCTCGAACACCACGATGTTCGATCGGCCAAGTTCCCGCGCGACAGTGTTCCCGAACTCGATTCCGGATCCGACGACGACAACGTCGATATCCTTCACGGCCTTCCCGAGGAGCAGGTCACGCACGTAGCCGCCGACGACGAATGCCATCATCGAAGACCGATCGGCAATTTCGCCGATCCGCTTCAGCAACGGGTTCTGTATGTCGACGAAGTCCTTCAACTACTCAATCCCGCATCTTTGTTCAGGCTCGAAAGCTGTGCTGTGTTCTGGGCAATGGCGCTCATGATTTCCTTAGCGACCTCCAGGGCCTGAAGTCCATCTCTTCCCGTGACTGGCGGTTGCGATCCGCTCAAAATCGATTTCGCGAACATTTCCAACTCGACCTTCAGTGCGTTCACCTCTTTCACCTCGGGCTGCTCGTACACGATGAGACGTTTACGCGTCCCCTGATCGATCTTGCCGAGCAACATCGTGGGCTTCGCCTGCGCATCGCTTTCGTCGACGAGCCGGAACACTTCCGCGAGCCCCTGGGAGAAGTCGATCGAAATGTAGGCGTCGTTTTGGAACAATCGCATCTTCCGCATCTTATTTTGTGAAATGCGGCTTGCGGTCACGTTGGCGACACAACCATTCTCGAATTGCAGCCGGGCGTTCGCGATGTCTTCACTCCCCGACACAACCGCTACACCGTTGGCATCGACGCGGGTCACCCGCGACCGGACCAGGCTGAGGATCAGATCGATGTCGTGAATCATCAAATCGAGCACGACAGCAACGTCTGCCCCCCGAGGATTAAACTGAGCGAGCCGGTGTGATTCTATGAACAACGGACGCAGGTTGTATTGTTCCAGCGCCAGAATCGCCGGATTGAACCGCTCAATGTGTCCAACCTGAATGGCCACCTTCCGCTCGTCTGCCAGGTTCACCAGCGTCCGCGCCTGCTCAATCGTCTCCGTGATCGGCTTTTCAATGAATACATGAACTCCTCTCTCGAGAGCCCGCCGCGCGACGTCGAAGTGGGTGACCGTCGTGGATGCGATGCTCACCGCCTGGACGGCATCGAGGAGCTTTTCATAGTCGCTGAATACGTTCGTCTTGTGTTCAGCCGCGACCTTGTTCGCTTTGGCCGGGTCAACATCGAATATACCGACGAGTTCTACCGCAGGAATCTGGGCGAACATCTTCGTGTGGAAATTGCCGAGATGCCCCGTACCAACAACACCTACCTTAATTTTTTCCATAGTCTGCCTGTGCTCGCTCTTATTGTGAAGTCTGCTGCAGGAATCCTACAATCCTGTCGTACCCGCCCAGACGAGTCTCCTGATAGTACATGAATGCCGAATAGACCGAAGACGTCCTCCAGTCATTCCCTTCGAGAATGATCCAATCGTCCTGCCCAACGACGTATTGATAGTCGTAGACGCCGCGTCTGATGCTGACATCGCAAACGTAGCGCTGTGTCTGCTCATCGTACGACATGAGCCACGGCTTCGAGACTTTCCACCCGTTGAAGTCACTGACGACGTAGATCTCCCCCCACTCAGGTCGCTCCGAAGCAAGCTCAAACCGGAACGGGACATAGTCGGCATAGCGCGATCCCGTCGCCAACACAGACACTCCTTTGTTGTCTGATCCGGGCGGCATCTGAAAGCGCCGGACGTCTGCACCCTTCGCGTCCTTCAAAATCCGGTCTTCCGGATACACCGTGGCGTCTCTCAAATCGATCCGGCGATATGCATTGCCCGGCGCGACATTGTCCACCACAAATCTGAGTGACGACGTACCGAACCCGTCGATGTACGTGTTGGGATTCCGGTCATCTGAATCGATCCGCCAGGGCGTGTAGAGTTGCCTGTTGCGGTAGATATCAGAGACCTTCAGGAGTATCGGAAAGAGCGCTTCGCCGTTCGGATCTTCAGGCGGAGGAATAGAGAATCCCACTTCAATCTTCTTTACCTGATTGAACGGATTTTTCGCAGAAGGCAAAGACCGATTATTGATCTTCATTGTGAGCGGCAGTTTCCGTTCGACAACGAAGAATCGGCCCCGACCCAGGACTGTTTTCCACCCTTCATCAAGGATCTCCACAACGTAGTTGCCCGAGTACTTAAACTGATCAATGCCTGCGATTCCCGGTATCCGCACGGAATAGTGATACGAATAGGTACGCACTCCATCGGGAACGCGAACATACGGCAACGGAGCCTTCGACTTGTTCTGCATATCGTCGTTGACGAAACCATTCCGTGTCACTTCCCAGTTGCGGTCGCAATGAAGGACCCGGACGCGGAGATCCGGCGGCGCTTTCTCGCTGACATCAAACTCTACGACAAATCCCTGTGAATGCAGATCCGCCACAGGCATCCCGGCAAGGGCTGTTCCATTGATGCGGAGTCCCTTGATCCGATCTGAAAGGATCTCCTGTGACCACCCGACTTCAGCCACCAGCAGCAGCAATGCAAGGAGTTGTTTCGTCACCGTTTCACCTCATACAGAGTGTAGTAGACCATTTCGGGATTCCGGATCCCGCGACCCGAAAACGTTCTGGTGAGAATGGGTCTGACACTGGGAGAGGCCAGCCGTTCAGGAGCAGAAGCGCGGTCGACAACGTAGTCCGAATCGAGAGCGTGTTCATAGCTCCTGTTGAGCATGGCTTCGTCATACGTGATCCCACTGAGTGCCTGTCGCATGGAACGGTCAATCGTTTCTTCCGCATCATAGACAGACCGACCGGAAACGTATCCGATCACCCCAACCTCAGGAGACATCACGGTCGTCGTCGGAGGCGTGTTCGCCCTTAGCCAGTATGCGATGGGCTTCAGGCAGTCATTGACCCCCATTTCCACGTTTGTCATGTGTGGAACAATCCATCGTTGATACACGAACTGATTCTGAATCAGCGCTCCAATCGCAACCAGCACGAGAACCAGAAGCCCGCGCTGGATCGACTGGAACGACACGATCTCCAGTTTCCGGAGTCCCCAGACAGCATAGACTGACACAATCGGCACAACCGGCAGCAACGAACGCGAGCCAATTCCCGAGCCCGAAAGCAGCAGGATCAGGGGAAGGATGAGAATCCATAGCATCGGCACGGCGTCTTCACGCAAAGGATTCCAGCCAATCCTCTTCACCGTTACCACTATTCCTGCAACGAGAGCCATACCTGTGATGGCCTGCGTGGCCCCGAGGACCTTGAGAACATCAACAATCGACGTGAGGACACCCTCTCCACCACCCAAGTGTCGCGTGACAGGGAACGCGTGTCCCATCAAAGTGTACGAGAACACCATCCAGGATCCGACCACCACGGTATAGACTATTGTTGATGCCACGAACACCTTGATCGTCGTTCGACGGTTCTTTCCGTTCAGGACCACATCGGCCAGAATGACGAGGATCAGGAGGCCCCATTCAAACCGCACGAGAGAGAGCAACCCTGCCAAGAGCGATGCCGGGACGTATTCTTTCCGGTACGCATACCAGAGAGCCAGCATCGTAAGCAAGAGCCCAGCCGAGGCTTCGAGGCCTGTGCCGGACCAGCGCAGGACCCATGCGTCAAACGAGCAAATCCAGGCGGCAACGAGCGCATACACCTGGTCCCTGATCACCATGAATGCGAACGTCAAGCACGCAAGAACTGCAAAGCATGCGAACACAACATCGAGCGTTTTTGCCACGATGTACGGATCAAGGTCCAGTTTGCTCCCGCCTGCGATCAGGAGCGCCCAGAGTGGCCCGGGAACTCCCTCGCCCGGTGTCCCCTTGTTGAATGCGAATCCATCCCCTTCTGCGATGTTTCGACCGTACTGCAAGTAGACGTACGTGTCATCGGGTGTATAGCGGAAGTGGGAGACCACGGTCAGGAAGAACACCAGGATAATCGCTCCGCTGCCATATCGTACAGCGATCCGCCACCAGAACCATTTACGCTGTTGTTCCTGATCGGAGACTTCAGTCAAACCTGCTCCTCAACCATGATGAAAACTCCGCAACATCGTGGAACAAATAGTCTGTCTTCAGTTGGAGCATCTTCTCTTTGCTATAGGAATCCCAGAGCACAGCGGCGATCCTCACGCCCGCTTCGTGAGATGCTTTCACATCACTTGGCGAGTCGCCCACCATCAAAACGTCATCGGGGCTGAGGCTGAAATGATCGATGATCTTCCGTATCCCTTCTGACGAGGGTTTATGGTTCACGACATCGTTTCCGGTGACCACGAAATCGAAATACGGTTTGAGGCCGAACATCTCCATCGTGATGGTCGTCGTATGAATCCCCTTTCCCGTAAACAGGGCCAGCCGGACGCCGCGTTGCTTCAGCCAAATGAGCAAGTCGAGGATCCCCGGATAGAGCCGGGCCAGGTCATTGTGCCGGGCGCGATAGAACTTCAGATACTCATGCATCGCTTCGTTGATCCGATTCTCCCCGGCGATGGTCAAGAGCGCCCCTTCTTCCGGAGGACCGAACATGGCCGTGATCGCTTCCGGCGAGTACGTTCTTCCCTGAAAGCGAACAGCGATATCATTGAAAGCATCATAGATGAGCTGATTGGTTTGAGTCAGCGTACCATCCATATCAAAAATCACACACTTCAGAGAGTCTTTGGGTACCATAAAGTATGCTGGTTCGTGCCTGCGCTTTGCTCGTCAATCGAGCCTCAGATTGTTAATATACCAAACCTTTGACTGCACTGCAATCCGACTGACCTTGGAGCGCTCCCAGGCCCTCGCTTCCGCCACACGTCAGGTTCGTTGACTATCGGTTCATTTCTGGCTACTTTGATAACATGAAGAAACAGATCATTCTCCGCAAGAACGAAGAACACCGAATCATCGCAGGACATCAGTGGGTCTTCAGTAACGAGATCAAATCCATCAACGGGAATCCTGATGCCGGCGACATCATCGAGCTGCTTCGGCACGATGAGAAGTTCCTCGGAGTCGGATTCTACAATCCGCATTCGCTCATCGCCTTCAGGCTGTTGAGCCGCGAGCCGGAGAGCGTCACGTTCGAGTTCTTCGAAAAGAGGATTCTCCAGGCCCTCCAGTTGCGAAAGCGCCTGTACCCCGGCGCAGAAGCTTTTCGGTTGGTCCACGGAGAAGCGGACTTTCTCCCCGGTCTCGTCATCGATAAGTACAACGAGTACCTATCGCTGCAAACCCTCGCTGTAGGAATGGACCGGCGTCTGACGCTTCTCTGCGATGTGCTGGAATCAGTGTTCCACCCGAAAGCCATTATCGAGCGCAACGAATCCCCCTTGCGATCCCTCGAACAACTGCAGCCGAAGAAAGGAGTTCTGCGGGGTACGATCGGTCAAACGATCATCTCGGAACAAGATGTGAAATTCAAGGTTTCGCTCCTGGAGGGGCAGAAGACAGGTTTCTTTCTCGATCAGCGCGAAAACCGCCGCGCGATCCAGCGGTATTCGAGAAACGCATCGGTGCTTGACTGTTTCTGTAATGAAGGCGGATTCGCTCTCTATGCAGCCCTCGGCGGTGCATCCGCCGTCCTCGGACTTGACAGTTCGGAATCGGCCATCGCAAACGCGAAAGTCAATGCTTCGATCAACGAAGCTACGTCTGTGAAATTCGAAATCGCAGATGTCTTTGCGCGGTTGCCGGAGCTCCACGAACGCGGTGCCCGGTATGACCTCATCATTCTCGATCCCCCTTCCTTCAGCAGGAACAAGAAAACGGTCGCCACGGCTCTGAAGGGCTACAAAGAAATCAATGCAGGGGCTTGCCGCCTCCTGGTACCTGGCGGCATCCTCGTGACAGCGTCTTGCTCACACCACGTCACTGCCGAATCGTTCATGGAAGCTGTTCACGAAGGAGCGCGTGCAGCCCGTCGGTCGCTGCAATTGCTTGAATGGAGAGGCGCCTCGGCGGATCATCCAACGCTTCCATCGATGCCAGAGACGGGCTATCTGAAATGCGGGATGTTTGCCGTGAGCTGATGTATTGCTTCTCGGTGCCATCGGAACTATATTGTACTGGGTCTCGTTTCTAGAGGAAGAGAGCCGGGAGATAAAGCGATGAAGATATCAAAACGTACCCACTTGATCCTTACGCTTGCTTTGGTCGCTGCAATCGGAGCGCACGCACAGGATTTCCCTCGACGCGACTCAAGTCTGGTGTTCACGCCTGCAAATCCAAACCTGATTCAGAAAGCAGCATATGAGCCCTTTCGCAATGCGTGGGGTGTTGATATCATGCTTTCGAATAACGGATTCGGAGCCGGAGCGTTTCTCCGCCACGAATTTACCGATGAGCTCTCCGGATTTGTCCAGCTCGCGATTTCCGATGTGAAGGACGATGGGGAAATCGAGTACTTCAATCAATACACCGGACAATCGTACACCCCGGGCAAGATCAACCGCCTCCTTCTTGTCCCGCTGACCGTCGGAATGCAGTATCGATTGTTCAAAGACGAGATCGTAGACAACTTCAGACCCTACGTCAGTGCGGGGCTTGGTCCTTCAGCGATCTTCGTCGCACCATACTCCAGTCCGCAGAAGGTCACAGATCCGGTCTTCGGAACATTTACATACTACGAGCAGATAGATTTCTTCAAGAGCCTCAAGAAGGGTCAGTTCAAGTACACGCTCGGGGCGTATATCGGTGCCGGGGCATATTTCGGGCTCGACCGAGGAACACTCACCGGCGTGAGTATCCGCTACTACTACGTCCCCTACCAGCAAGGAATCGAAAGCATGGAGGGGGTCAGGATCAAGCGCTTCGGCGGATTTTACATCACTCTGAACTTCGGATCACTCTACTAGATCAAATCTCTCCGAATCGATAAAAGGCGCACGTTATGGTGCGCCCTTTTTGTTTTGGCAGCATTTCCTCCACCCCCAAAAACACGGAAGCACTCCGACCCCCGCAGAGCCTCCCCTAAGCTCTGCAGACGTACGAAGTGCTTCAACGTGTTGGTATCAATATGATCCGCGCAACACTTCCCGACCGTGATTGCAGTCACGAAACGGACTGTCGTTGAATATTATTGGAGTTGAGAACCCTACCGCGGCACCGCATCATTTGGTGCATCTGGCGGATTTCACCTGTGGGCGAGCCGCTTTCTGTCTGTCAAAGCGAGCCATGTTGCCTAGTTCAGGGAAGATTGGCAGGCATGGGGGGCCTTTAGGCTCTCTAGAGTGGGCGAATGCAGATCGTAGCGGAGGAGAAGGTGAGGGAAGATCTCGACTCAGAGGCCGAGGGTCCAAGGGATAAGGCTTCAGAGCACTGGCGAATGAGCCTTCTCTCCAGTGCCCCACAGGAACTTCGGTTTTATGCAGGTATTACGGGTAGAACCTGAAAGCGACAGAGAGCTCAATTCCCATCCCGAGCTGAGGGCTGAGCAGGAGAGCGGGTCCAAGCTCGATAGCAACATCGAACGGATGATCCGGTACAAGGTAGTCGACGCCAAATACGCCTCGAACGCCAAAGGCCACGCTTCCCCGCCCCACATCAGGTCCGCCGAAGCCAGAATCCCCCATGAAGACGCCGGCACCATAGTAGAAGGGCATGTTTGGATCTTTGAGCGCTCTTTCATGGACAAGGTAGTCCGCGCCGAGCATGAGTCCGCCTTTGTACATCCCACCGATCACGCCCTGAAACGCCACCCGCTGGTTCTGCCAGAACTTCATGGAGAGGCCGGTTGGTGCCCCGACGACGATACCGATACCTACCTTCCCTTTCTCAGACGATGCCGGGGCTATGGACGTGACCAAGAAGGCAGCAAGAAGTACGAACGCAATTCTTTTCATAGGCCAATCCCTCACGATGATCCAAGATACTGCTTCAAGAATTTTCCCGTGTAGGAGGATCCAACACGCGCAACTTCTTCCGGAGTGCCCGTCGCGACGACCTGCCCTCCTCCTTCTCCTCCTTCAGGACCGAGATCGATGACATAGTCGGCACACTTCACGACGTGCATATTGTGCTCAATCACAAGAAGCGAGTGGCCCGTCTCGACGAGAGCCTTGAAACACTGAAGAAGCTTCGCGATGTCATCAAAATGGAGGCCTGTTGTCGGCTCGTCGAATATGAACAACGCCCGACCTTCGGATTCAGATGCGGTGAGATGGTTTGCCAGCTTAATCCGCTGTGCCTCGCCGCCGGAGAGCGTCGTCGCCGGCTGACCAAGACGAACATACCCCAATCCGACCTCATCGAGCACTTTCAGCCGTTGGGTTACTTTGCGGCCGTCGGGATGCTGGGAAAAGAACTCCATCGCAGCGGAGACCGTCATGCCAAGGATATCATCAACGTTTTTCCCGTGGTACCGAACGTCGAGCACTTCCTGCTTAAACCGGCGACCCTTGCACGATTCACACGTGAGATACAGATCGGCGAGGAACTGCATCTCGATTTTCTGATATCCGTCGCCTTCGCATACATCGCATCGACCACCTGGCACGTTGAATGAAAAATGCCCCGGGGCGAATCCCCGTATGCGCGCAGCCTGCGTATGGGCGAGCAGATCACGAATGTGATCGAAGACTTTGATATACGTGGCGGGATTTGAGCGCGGAGATCGGCCAATCGGCGACTGATCCACGAGCTCAATTCGCTCGATGTTCTCTGCTCCTTCTATGGATCCGAACCTCCCTACGCTGCCGTCGAATCCTCCCTTGTTCTTCTGCACACCCGCATATAAGATATCATGCACAAGCGTACTTTTTCCCGAACCGCTGACACCGGTGACGCAGACGAACATGCCGAGGGGGATCCTCACGTCGATATTCCGCAGGTTGTGCTCTGCCGCTCCTCTGATGAAGATCGACTGCTCAACATCGCGTCGGCGTTTCCGCGGAGTCGGAATCTTCAGTGACCCGTTCAGGTATTGTGCGGTCAATGAGGTTGGATGCCCGAGCAGAGAGTCGACGGGTCCGCAGTACACAACCTCGCCACCATGTTCTCCGGCACGAGGACCGATATCGACGACCACGTCAGCCGAACGCATCATTTCTTCATCGTGTTCAACGACGAGAACGCTATTCCCGACGTCGCGCAGCGCCTTCAGGATGTTGATCAGCTTGCCGTTGTCGCGGGGATGCAAGCCGATGCTCGGCTCATCCAGAACGTAGAGCGATCCCACCAGCGATGATCCCAGCGAGGTTGCGAGGTTGATTCGCTGCGATTCTCCACCTGAGAGCGTCATCGTAAGCCGATCGAGGGTCAAATATCCGATGCCGACATCGTTCAGGAACTTGAGGCGTTTTCGGATTTCCTCCAGGATTCTCCGGGCGACGTCCAACTCAAATGCAGACAGTCTGACATGCTGGATGAACTCGTTCGCTTCGGCAATCGACAGCCTGACGATATCATGAATTGTCTTTCCGGCAACGCGGATGGCCAGCGCTTCTTTTCGAAGTCTCGATCCTTCACACTCGTCGCATGTCGTGTACCCACGGTAGCGGCTGAGAAAGACGCGATAGTGGATCTTGTATGATTTTCGCTCAATGAATCTGAAGAACTTGTAGATGCCGTCGAATCCGTCGTATCCGTGAAGAAGCACATCAACCTGCTTCGGGGTGAGTTGTTTGAACGGTACATCCACCGGAATGCCGGCTTCACGCGACACATTCAGCAGATCACGGAGGTTTGCCCGCCATTTCGGAGTATTCCACGGATGAATGGCGCCTTCGCGTAGACTCTTGTTGGGATCGGGCACGACAAGGTCCATGTCGATCCCCATCGATCGACCGAATCCCTGACACTTGGGGCATGCACCGACAGGATTGTTGAATGAAAACATCCGCGGATCGGGATCTTCATACCTCGATCCATCGTTCCTGCACTCGTAGTGCTGGGCGAAGAGCAGAAGCTGTTTTGACTCGAGTAACAGGACGTGGGCATACCCGTCCCCCTCGACAAAGGCAGTCTCAACGGAGTCAGCCAGACGCTTGTCGTTCTCGGCATCGTTTTTTCGGACGACAAGGCGATCGACAAGAACGAGGACTCCTTTCTTGCTTTTCGGCTTCGCGTCTGTCTCATTCAAATCGAGAAGCTGCCCGCCGATAAGAACCCGGAAGAATCCGCGTTTTTTCAGTGCCTCAAATTCCTCCTTCAGGGAACGGCCCGGGTGATCGTGGAGCGGAAATGCGACAAAGATTTTCGTACCGTCCGGTTCCTGCTTCAACCGGTCCACCACCGAAGAAACCGAATCCCGTTTCACCAATTCTCCGCACTGCCGGCAGAAGGTCTGCCCGATGCGTCCGAAGAGAAGCCTGAGATAGTCATAGATCTCTGTCGTTGTCGCGACGGTGGAACGAGGATTCCTGGTCGAGGTCTTCTGTTCGATTGCGATGGATGGGCTGATCCCCTGAATGAGATCGACGTCGGGCTTGTCCATGCGTTCGAGAAACTGGCGGGCGTACGACGACAGGCTCTCGACGTATCGCCGCTGCCCTTCGGCATAGATCGTATCGAACGCGAGGCTCGATTTCCCTGACCCGCTCACACCGGTGACCACCACCAGCTTGTTACGCGGGAGCTCGAGGCTGATGTTCTTCAGATTGTGCACACGCGCACCGCGCACAATGATTTTCGTCAGCTTCGTGGATTCCTTCCCACCTCCCAGCAGGGATTTGCCGGGTGCTTCGGTTGACCGAGGAGCCTGTGTTTTTTTCGCGGACAAGTTCTTTCCTGATGCGCCGTTGACATGAACTTAACAACGTACTCCACGCGGAGGGCAAAATCAATTCCAAAATTCCCAAGACCCGAGAATCATGACACCTTGCCTTTCCCTGATGGGAATGATACATTGCCATCATCATGTTCATCCCTTGGATCGGCTTCGCGTACAACTTCGGAAGACGGTGAGGCGTGCCGGAACTTCCCGATATTACTATCTACCTCGAGAGTCTCGATCGGCTCGTCAAAGGCCAGCGGATTCAAAGCATCCAGATATGGACACCCTTCATTCTCCGCACCGTCGATCCTCCCTTTCAGCAGGCGATCGGCGCGACCGTACAGGGACTCCGCCGCATCGGCAAGCGAATTGTTCTTGACCTGGATAACGACCTGTTCATCGTTCTTCACCTCATGATCGCGGGCAGACTGCACTGGAAAAAACCGGGTGCCAAGATGCCTGGAAAGATCGCCCACGCCTCGTTTGAGTTCCCGAACGGAACGCTCATTCTCACAGAGGCCAGCTCGAAGAAACGTTCGTCGATGCACATTGTGCGGGGAAGTGAATCGCTCGTTCAATTTGATCGAGGCGGTCTGGAGGTACTGGACGCGAACGAAGACTCTTTCAAAGAAGCACTCCTCCGTGAAAACAGGACTCTGAAGCGCGCTCTTACCGACCCACGGTTGTTCAGCGGTATCGGAAACTCCTACTCCGATGAAATCCTCCACCGTGCCTGTCTTTCTCCCCTCAACCTGACTCGACATCTCACGGCAGAAGAGATCTCACGCCTCTTCAGGTCCAGCGTCATCGTTCTTCGTGAATGGACAGAGCGACACCGCAAGGAATTGAGTGGAGCGTTTCCCGAGAAGGTCACGGCATTTCACGAAGGGATGTCGGTCCATGGCCGGTTCGGGAAGCCATGTCCCGTGTGCGGGACGGCCGTACAGCGGATCGTCTATGCGGAAAATGAGTGCAACTATTGTCCACGGTGCCAAACGGGAGGCAAAGTGCTCTCCGACCGGTCTCTCGCCCGGCTACTGAAGGACGACTGGCCGAAGACCATCGACGAATTGGAACAAGGGGGATTGGGAACAGCAACGAAACAGGAGAGCGGCAAGTAGAAGATACTCGCGGAGAGTGAAAACGGCTCACCGCGTTTCGGGTTTGCCTAGAACCGCACCTTCACCGAAACTGTTGGCACCAGCTCGACAAATCCGTATGTCCGGGCCACTGGCTCGAGGTGGGCCTCTACCTTGACATGATTGTTGTAGCGGGAAGCGCTCCAGGCAGCATCGAGCGCGGAAAGGACGTGGTTCACAACAATGAGAGCTGTGCCTGTTGTTGCCGTGTTGTAGAAGTCATTCGCCTTTCCCCGCATTCTTGAGTACTCGAGAAAACGCTGAGACACATCGCTGCTCAGAATCCTCTCCGGTGTCATCAGACCAGCATCATCCCACCCTGCTGCGAACTGAGGATACTTGCCGATCAGCTCGAAGTACTGCTGTTCCGGTCTCCGCGGGAGAAGATGGGTAAAACCGTTCCCCGACTTCTGAGCGATCTGACTCTCCACAGAATTGATTTTTGCCCAATCGACTCGCTCCCAAGGAGGCCGCCCCTCGGTACCTGCGATGAGGTATCCGGTGAAGCCCTTGACGTCAGGATTCAACTTGCTGACATTCGCTTCGATCCATTCGGCATATCGCACGGCTGACCAGTGGGCGTCGGCATACGTCTGAAAGAGATCTGTCTGATCATCTCCTTTCGAAGTGTACACCGCATAGAGAACCCAAAGCCCTACCTCGGCGAGCGCAAATCCTCCAGCCTTCCAGTAGCTTTCTGCATAGTACTCCCCGGCGCCCGGAAGCATGAGCGATAGCCCGGCCGCCAGAAGGGGCGACTTCTTCTTTCCATTGACATCTTGAACTTGCGGGGTTCCGACGCTGAGAAGATCCGTTGATTCGAAACTCGACAGGAAGTCAATCCTCGGATTTCCTGTGAAGATACGGTTCGCATGCTCCGGCTTCACACGCTGTGCTTTCATCTGCGCTCCAGCAGTGGAGATCACGGCCAGGGCGAGAGCGAATATCATAGATATGCGAACGTTCTTCATGAAGTTACCTGATCCTTCGTTCCGCGTTCCGGAGTGTCCGACCGACGGGGTTGAGTTCGAAGTCAAACAAGATGCCCAGATAGAATCTCCACTCTTTGCCGTATTCGAAGCCTGCATCTCTGAACACAGCCGTGAATTTATCCAGTCCATACGCACCCGAGAAGAAAATGCGGGTTGGATATTGATAGAAAGAGAATGATTCGAGCCGGAGCTCAAATCCCGCGTCACGCTTCCATTCGTTCATCGGAGTCGGTTTGCCGGTCCAACCGTGCCCCATGTCCATGAACACGGAACCGTAGAGCTTCGTGAAATAGAACTGAAGGAATCTGAAGTTCAGCGTTGTCCAGAGCGGAAAGCGATAGGATGCACCGACCACGGCAATGTCGTTTCCTCCGAGAGCATAGAATGGATAGCCGCGCATGCCGGTAAATCCGCCTGCGTAGAAGTTGAAGAACTCATCGACGGTTTTACCGAGCGTGCTGCCACGCCGGACATTGATTGAGAAGGTGTGCTTCTCGAACGGAAGCGCCAGGTGTTCATTCCACAGAAGCTCGAGCCGATGAAACGTCGGTTTCGTATACTGCGGTACGAGTACACCGTTTTCAATGTTGTACTCCCCTTCGGGATTGAATTTGTGGAACTCGTACCCGTACCGAAGCGTAATCGTCCGGCCGACGGGATTGATATCGCGATCGGCTGCAGGAGCGATTCCATTGTGCACGATCTGAGCGCTCAGCGTGCTGCCAATGAGATAGAGATTGCGGAATCCAGGGGAAACACCGACTGTCGGTACGAAGAATGAGCCAATATCAGCATTGTACCGGCTCAATGAATATCCGAGCTTCAGTTCCGTATCCTCGCTGAGAATCTTGTGCCGAAGATTGACGTCGAACTCCAGCAGGTTGTAAACTACGTCTGTTGTGATACTGTATTCCCTGTCTGTGAATACAGGAAATGACACATCGGTCTTTCGGGAGATGTTATAGATTTCCAAAGAGAGGGTCGGAGCCAGCCCTGCCTGCAAGAGCAGAGGAATCCCATCGCGATATTCAAGAATACCAAAGAGGTCTCGTTCAAGTTGCCGGTTGATCACCGCTCCCCCGAACAGGGAGAGCCTATTGAGCATGTCGCTCGACGTAAAATAGAACCCCGGCCGGAGGATATCTATTCCCTTGTTGCGCGGATTGTAGTTATCGACTCTCAGGATTGGGATGATCGAGAGCCTGCTATAGGAATTGCGATACGGCTTAGGATCACTTATGGTTGGCGCCGGAGTCGGGCTGGCTGGCGTCGTTGCCGTTTGCGTCTGAAGCGCGTAGGTGGGCACACTGGTAAGCGTGCCATTCGCCAGGTTTGATTTTGACGTGATCCATCCAGGAACGGGCAGACTCGCTGCAATGCGAATTGGCTTGGGCTGCTGGAGGAGGGCGATCTTGAATCCGGTCGACTTATACGACACGAACGCGATATCGCCCGAACGGTTCAAGCTTGGAAGAAATGCTCCCCCCAGGACGTTCGTCAACTGACTCGTTGATCCGGTTTCAAGGTCGATGCTGCAAAGGTTGAAGATGCCACTTTCCGCTGAGGAGTAGACGATTGACCGGCCGTCCGGAGAGTACGCTGGATTACGAACGTCCGCACCTTTCAGTACGATTTTGAAATCAGATCCATCCTCGCGAACCGTCGCCACTGATTGCTTGTCACCGGGCGCGTAGCCAAATACGATCATCGTCCCGTCGTGAGACCAGCGAGGAGTGAAGACCTGCTCACCGTTTGTGAACCGGGTCACCTGGCGCATGTTCTTTCCGTCTGCATCGCAGACCGTGACATTCACCGTGCCGTCTGTGCCGCGGGCAAAGACGAGTTTTTTTCCGTCGGGAGAGAGATTTGGATTCCACGCGCGCCAGCCGTTCGTGAGCTTTTCCTCCTCTTCCTCTCGGAGATCGTACCGGTACAGGTCGTAGAGTTTTGCCCAAAATCCGTTCTTCCTGCTCAGCTTTGAATAGTACAGATAGCGACCATCAGGCGAAAAAGAAAGCGTCGAACGAGCCTGGATGTCTAGTTTCCTGGTCGAGCGGGTCTCAAGGTCGGTGAGATAGACGGAGCTCAGGCTGAAGTAGTCTGCACCTTTGTTGGAGATATAAGCGATCGATTTGCCGTCTGGCGAAAACGCAGGAAACGAGTTCCCAAATCCGCCCGATTCGATGAGTTCACCCTCAACACGTTGACTCGCGACAGCGCTCCCCACCGCGCGATATCGTTCCAGCTTGTTAGCCTTCCACCGGTCGTAGAGTTCTTGCCCGGAAATCCCGAGCACGGAAGAGATTGCTCCATCGATCGTCACGCGGGTCGCAGCACTAAGCGCACGCGAAATGTGCTGAAGCTTTTCGGCACCATATGTTTCGGCGATATAGGAAACGATCGAGAATCCGGCGTTGTACGAGGATTCGTTTCCAAGGCTCGTCTTGCCGAACACCGCCATTTCGTCCCAGGTGAGAGGCTTGCCTTCGAGCATGTACATACGGAGAATCATGTCGCGGTGCGCATCCCAGTAGTCGTACGTGAAGTCCGGATAGTTGTACTGGGCCACACCTTCCGCAAACCACGCCGGAACCACAAATGCCGAAAGAGGGTACGAAACGATGGCGTTCGGGTAGCCATAGAGGACATCTGTGCGTCGTTCCGCCTCATAGCCGAGCCACTGGAAATAGACAGCAGGAACCGTACGGCTGAGTTTCATCGATGTCTGGATTTGCACGATGTGGGTGAACTCGTGCGTGACGACGTCCTTCAGCCAGTCATGCGTTCCCCTCAGCTCAAAATCGAGCGCCGGCGCCCACAACTCGATCTTGTTGTCATAGAAATACGCGGCCCCGTTCGAATAGTCGTCATGGTCGCGGATCACGAGATGAACTTTGCTGTCGGGCTCGTGCTGATACATCGTGGTGACCGGAACGTAGATACTCTCTGCGATCCTGGCAATCTCGCGTGCGCTTCGCTCAGCTCCGGTATGATAATGCACAGCAAAATGCGCCGTCTCAATCGTCTGCCAGGTGAGGTCGGGACGGGGAAAATCATCATCCTGCGCCCTGAGAGGTGCAAAGGACAGGAGGGACAACAAAGTAAAGAATAGGACACGATCCAGCATCATCATTCAGAGCCGCAGGTCAGTACGAGTGATTTCATCTTTTTTCAAGCTCACGGAAACGCGCCGGACGAGATCGAACTGAAAATCGAGTCCGACATATGGCGCAATCTGATAGTTGCCGAGGAAGCGCTTCCCGTCGGAGCTGTAGAGAGGAGCCGGTGCAAAATCCACCGGGAGGTTGTCATTTCCGATGACGTAGTGGCCGAGAGAGTCCGTCACAGCGGTGACCGCGCCATTCACGATCACGGTATAGGAATTTCGCACGACGTTGTTCAGACGGAATTCCACCTGATAGACGCCGCTCGGGACAGATCTCCCCAGCGAATCGGTGTTGTTCCAGGAATAGTCGAGCTCCCCCACCGGCGCCTTTCCACTGAACACTACTTTCACAACTCTCCCCTGACGGTCGAGTGCCCGCAGGAGAACCGTCTTTGATGGGTCGTCAACAAACAATGATCGTGAAGGAGGTGTGCTCGTACCCAGCGGGACAAAATCGTACCAGAGAGCGATGCGAATGTTCTTCATGGGGACACCCAGCCGGTCTGTCACATATCCTTCGACCTGATATCCCTGAATCGAAAGGTCAACCGTCGCCTCGAACGGCAAATCCCTTTCACATCCTGAGCTGCCAAGCGCTGCTAACAGAACCAGCACCGGAATCACCATCCGCATGATCGCTCCGCTCACTTCACCACTGCGATTTTGATGAAGGCCACTTCCGTTCGTGAACTTCCCGCAGCTTCAACCCGCGCAAGATACACGCCACTCTGGATCGAGGAAAGGTCCCAACTCACTTCGCCATCCTGTCCGGCCCGTGATTGGGCTTTAAGCTCTGTGATCTTCATCCCGGCAAGATCGAAGATCGTGATTGTCACAGCGGCGTTTTCCGAGGTGTAGAATCTGATGTTGGTTGAAGCTCCATAGGCCGGATTTGGCCAATTGTACACTCTGGACTTTGGCAGAAACTCGGAGGATACGGGGGCAGTGCCTCCACTCGATGCGTCCGAGTTTGAGTGACGGGAGTCGCGCAGCGACTGAGTCCACGTTGCGTTGTACGGCCGAAGGATTTCTGCTGCCTGCATCTGCCCTGATGAGGTCAACGACACAACACCAAGCGACCCACCACTGCTTGGGAGGAGAGCGAGGGACGCTTGTCCGCCGGAGAAAAGTCGAATTGGAAATCCTGGAACGACGCTTCCGGTCTTGGAATATGCAACGAGGTCTCCGGTCGAGAGCGCGGCCAGGATCTCCGGATCCGAGTCCCCCGCGAGCTCAGCGACAAGGGCATCTCCAACGAAGGATTCTCCCGATGGAGCGACGATGGGGAACCCATTGATGATGGCTCCACTGGTATTGATGACGATGAGACGCGATTTCATGACCGCGATGAGATCCTTTTCACCATCTGCGTCAACATCGGCCACAGAGAGTGAGCGGAGTGTATCGGAACTCAGATTGACATCAAAGAGCTTTCGGGATAAGTCGCGGGTGAATGCTGCGATCCTTCCGCCCCCGCGCTGCCCAACCGCGAGAAAATCGCCGCTTCGGTTCACCGCCCCGGCCACAATCCATGGAAGCGAAGAGTCACAAAGCGCCACCGAACTCTGTTCGCTATACAAACGGCCACCGCAGGCAAAGAAGAGGTCTGCAGGCTTTGACAACGACGCCGTTGGCAGCTGAGCGAGCGATGTGACCGGACTTGAGGAGACGTTCACTTTTTTCTGGAGCGTGCCGGTGTAGGTGTATCGTGCAACGGTTCCACGTGAGGTTCCGACGACGATCGACGCTACGGGCGAGAGATCCGCGAACATGGGTGGGACGGAGACCTTCTCCCCGAGAGGAACAGAGGTGATCTCGATGTTCTCGAGCACGCCGTTCGGAGAACCTGCTGCCGCGCTCATGATCATGAGGATACTGTCCTGTGCGCCCGCAATCAAAACACCATTTCCAAGATCAACCGCACCGGCAGAGAAACCGCCTCCCTTCGCGGAGAGCAGGCCGGCCGGATCTTTGGTTCGACTAGCGCCGAGCTGATCGAACGCGTAGATCTTTCCGTCAACGCCCGCGAGAATCGTCTTCGAGGTTGCAGTCAGCGGCACCGGCCCCAATCCAGGTGCGAAGGTTCTCGCGAATCCCTGGATCCGGCGAAACTGCGAATTGCCCAATTCGATGGTCGCTTTCATCCGCGAGGATTTCGGGCCGAATCCTTTCACGCTCACGAGACTAGACGCCCCTGAATGGGATCTGGAATCGGGATGTGAATCTTTGTCGAACACATTTTTGTATACTGGCGAGAGATTCCCCTCGAACCAGAAATCGAGCGGCGACCCGTACTCGGACCCCGCCCCCGGTTCTGAGAAGGGATCGTAGGTTCGACCTATATCCCGCGACCCATCCGCCTCCTTCACATACACACCTGGATGAGACAGGTCTGCATTGACCGTGTTCGTCGCGAGGTTGCGGGAAATGATGTTCTCATCAATATGCCAGATGAGAATCCCGCCGCCGGCGAATGCAGTGCCGTACGACGTCAATCCGGGAACCGCCCAGTCGAAGTCTTCGACATCGACGACCGACCCGTTGATTGCGCGGACTTCATAAGGGTTGAATCCAGCGGTGTCCGTCGGGAACGCGAGAGTCGTCGTGGAGTTCCCTCTGCGAACTGTCACCGTCTGCCCGTTTCCGTGAGGATCGCGGCTGCGATTCTCCAGGAGGAAATACTCTGTGTCGGTAATCGGGATCCTATAGACTGTGTCTCTGCCTGTCTTCAGCCCGACTGCGGGCAGCTCAATCGTCGATGTCCCCTGTCCGACTGTAATCGGCGTGACCCATCCGAGACGGATTTTCTCCCAGGCCGAGGGCTCAGGAGGAAACAATCCGCCAAAGAAATTGATGCCTCCCGCAACATCCATCAGACCGAACACACCGATGCCCGACATGCCGGTCTTGGTATTGAAAAGGTCGGGGAGCCCGAGGTAGCTGCCGAATGAATTTGCAAGTAGCCCGTTGATACTTCCCTGGAGCGTATCGGCTCTCCCGCTCGTTGGCAACAATCTCGTTTCCGTCTCAGGGAGAACCATCGTATTCGTGATGCGGAACGATCCTCCGTCGACCGGAACGCCTGCATAAGTCGGGTCGCCCAGATAGGTGCGAAGCGTTGCGAGGTTGAACGTCAGCGAGGGGATGTCGAAGGGCGCCGGATCGTATCCGAGCGCGGAGACGAGGTCGAGATCGCGCCCCACGCCGGCGTGAAAGATGATGAAGGCCTGGAATTTGTTGAACTGAATCGCAGGATTGAGGGAATCGGCAAGCCGCCAGCTTTCCACAACCAGGTTGGCGAGCGGCTTATCATTGCTCCCATCCTTCGCTGGCGAATAGGACGACATCTGCTTCGGGAGCGTCACGACGCGGCCCAGCACCTCGCCGCGAACGATCATTCTGCCGTTTGAGACCTTGCGGAAATAGTTGGAGAGAAACTGGAGCTTCGCCGCGAAGTACGAAGAATCATGCGGCGGCGGATCGATCATCACCGCGGACGTCGTTTCGAGCTGGAATTTTCCCGTGCCGGTCGTGAGATTTCCCGTGCTGGTCTGGAAATCGACCATCAACGCCAGAATCCTCACCGTATCGGGGCCTGAATCCGCGAGATGCGCGGATGCAGGCTGCTGGATGCGCGCACGCTCAGGTGTGACAGGAATCCGCGGCGTCTGCTTGCTCTTCACAAGTCCGGTCTGTGCGACTGCAACAGTGCACCAGAGGACAAGTCCGAGGACGATGCTACGAACCGACATAACTCTCCAGGTTGCTCCGTAAACAGAAGGTGGCTTCAAGCCCCTTCAGGCTTCATTGCCCTGCTTCTTGTTGACCACCCCACGAAATGAGCAACGTGAAGCGCAGCGTCTCGCCGAGCGGATGCTGTTCTTCGAAGGTATTGATGTAGCTGAAATCGAATCCGTAGATATCGAAACGGACGCCGGCGCCAAACGTCATGAACTTGCGATTTCCGTACTGGGGATCTTCGTAGAAGAACCCTGCACGGAGCGCCACCCAGTTGGCGTACCAGTATTCGAGGCCGACGCTCGAGTCAAATTCTCGCAGTTCATCGCGCATCGATTTGTCTGCCCAGGCAGTGAAGAGCGCCTTGTAGAAGGGATCGCTCGTCCCATCAGCGTTCTTGCGCACGAGGAGCTTGTTCACATCGACGATCGCTGTGAGTTTGTTGTACTCCGAGTTCAGGATCTTATATCCAATACCAAAGCGGAAACTTGTCGGGAGAGGATCGGCCTGAGCGCGGTCGATGTAGCTCATCGCGGGACCCATGTTAGACAGGTTGAAGCCCGCGGAAAACCGCTCACCAATATCAAGGCCGACGAGAGGAATCTCGAGAACCTTCGGTTTGTACAAGAGACCCACATCAAAGCTGAATCCTGAAGCAATGCCACGCCCTTGCTCCTCAGCCGTGCCAAAGGGTGAGAGACGACTGTGAATGAATCGCCCGTTGATGCCAATTCCCAGGTCATCCGTGAGTTTCGTGGAATACCCGGCCGTCACGGCGAACTCATATGCCTTGAATTTCTCCAGCGGCGTCGGGTCGTTCTCTGTACGGGTGAACTCACCGAGGTTCAGGTACGTAATGCTGGCAGCAAGCGTACCATCCAACTCCGGCATGTGCCGCCGGTACACGAGATAATCAATGAACAGGTCCGAGAGATTGAACGCAGGGAGCCAGTTCGCGTGAGAGATGCTGATCTCGTGTCCTTGCTGGAAGGCAAGACCGGCAGGATTCCAGTAGAGCGCAGAGGCATCGTCTGCCAACGCCACACCACCTTCTCCCATGCCGCTTGCGCGCGAGTTGGGAGCAATCAGCAGAAACGGAACTGCAGACGTCGACACCTGAGCAGTTGCGATCTGCATCCCTGCGACGGTCAGAACCACCGCCATCCCAAAGAGTTTCTTCACCATGTGATACATCCTCCTACGAAATGAAATTCCCGGCAAGATTCGCCGGACTATTAAAGTACCCCAATTTCAACTGATTTTCAATAACGGATCAGCTCTCATCGAAGAATAGCAAGCCTTCCGAGTGCTTCGGTCGTCGTCGACCGTTCGAGCGAGCGCACAATGATTCGGTACAAATACACTCCATTCGCGATTTCATTCCCGTCACGATCGCGCCCATCCCAGGGAATCCGTCCCACGCGGTCCGTTACTGCAACCGCCTCAATCGTCTGTATCAACCGACCGGCGACGGTGTATACTTTGATCTCCACATCTACCGGATCGGTCGAACTGCGCTGGAACGTGAACGTCGTCGATCGGGCAAACGGATTAGGAACGTTTACTACATTGAAGATGCCAACGTGCGAAGCGGCACGGACCTCAAAGAAGGTCTCAGCCTGAGCAGAGTTATTGTACACGTCCCACGCCTTGACTGAAAGCGTGTGGCGGCCTTCCGTGAGGTTGAGAAAAGGATACCTCACCTGCCCAGACTGATACGTGTCAAGATTGCCTCTATAGTACTCGGTCAAATCGATTGCCCTCGGTGAATTATCGAGGACAGCTTCAAGCTTGTGGCCGATCCCCGCCGTCGATGTATTGATACCGCTGCTGTCGGCCAACTCGATGATGAGTGTCGGACTCGGCCCCACAACATCGCCGGCATGAAATGACTGATCCTCCAGGTAGAGCATCACCGACGGTCCCGTCGTATCGACTCCTCCTGCCACCGCACCGGCAATGGACAGGTTTTCCGAATATCCCACGGCATCCGTCGAGTCACTCCAACCATATAATGAAACTCTGGATCTGCTGTCTCCGTACGAGACGTCTTTGGGAATCGGAAATACGCCTTGAACAGCCCCATTACGGATCGAGATCTCGCCGCGATAGATCAGGCTGCCGTTGACTTCAAATGTGTACTCCCCCCACTCGGGAACGAGCACTTTCTTTTTCGAATCGAAAACCTCGAGCAACGCACGCCCCTGCATGGAGGTCAACGGAGCACCCGTTTGCGATCGGAGATTCCCTCGTACCTGCACCCTGCTTAAGGCATTTGCGGTCACAAGAGATGTGGTGCTCTTCCCGTTAAGGCTGTCAACACTCAACGACCCCCTGGGAACGGCCAGTCTCATCGTCGGATCGCCAAGCAGGTGGTGCTTCATGTCGTTCGTGCTGTTGAGCACCTGCTTTGTCTGCCACATGGCGTCACCCAGACGGACCGGCTTTCCCTGAGCGTCCACCTTGAAGAGGTTCTGGTAGAGAGTCCAGTTCAGCAAGGCGTTCTGATCGGAGTAGACGACACGGTCCGCCGTGACAACTGCAATGGCACCCCGATCAGACATGAGCAGCAACTCCTCACCAGCGCTCACTTCATCCGGATTGTCGTCGTAACGGGCAAAATCGCAGGTTGCCGCGACAAGGAAGAACGGCTTTCCCTGATTCTTTAATAGAGCGAAGTCCTGATCCTCGGAGAAGATCTTCTCGTGCGCCCACTGCTGAGTGTTTCCGTGACCGGTATAGTTCAGCACGACCGTGCCTCGATTGATCGCCTGATCGATCGCTTCGTTCGCAGAAGGCTTCCGGCGCCCTGTCGCAGAACTGACCGTCGGATACTGGACAATGAAGATCTTGTCTTTCATGAAGCTGTCGGGTGTGTAGAGCTGGGCGAGGCGCTCTGACTGGTCCGTGTGGATCGTGCCGTCATCTCCCGTTGAAGTCAAGCCATCATCCGCTACAAAGGTGATTCGATTCCTCCACGAGTCAAATGGCGCAGACGTCTCATAGCCTATGATCTTATCAACGACGGCTTTTGCCGCGCTGAGCGAACGCACCGGCAGCCGACCGATTGCCATCCCAATTCGCTGCGTACCGGGATCGAAGGTCACGAAGTAATCATCTGTCGCCAACGTCAGAATCTGGACATTCGATTCGAGAGTTTCGTACGGTGGGATCCAGTTTTCGGCATTCGAGAACTTGATCTTTTTATAATCATAACTTCCGGCGCCAAGAAGAAGAACATACCTCGGCTTCAGGGTCCATGCGGTTTGCGTGTACATCAGAAAATCCCGAATCGCCGTCGGATCGAGCATTCCTGACGAGAACTCATTGTACACCTGATCTACCGACACGACCATCGACTTCAGCTGATCCGTCTTGTCCTTGTGAGCTTTAAAGCGATCTGCTTCCACCTTGAACTCTGGAGGCGTGAGAATAATCAGATCGGCGCCATTCGTTCCGCCGTGGAGATTGCTGTTCGTTATCCGCTTCACACCGGTCGCCGTCTTGTATCCTCTGGCGCCCACAGCAACGAACTCCGCCACCGACCCCGCCGCTTGTGCGACCTGAAATCGGACGATAGATGCGTCCGCCGCGTCAAAAGCCAGATTCGTCACCTGCCTGACGTTTTTGTGCGAGGAGACATCAAACACGAAAATTTCACGGGACGAGAACTTCGAAACAGTGTAGTTGATGACCGCTGTCGTATCAGGCGACGTAAAGAGAAGCAGGTCGTTATCCGCTTCAAACCTCCTGTTGAAGAAGATCTCAAACCAGTCTAGCCATCCCTGTGCCGCATTGTTTTTCGTCCCGAATGAAATACGCAAAATACTCCTGTCGCTCGGCAACGCACCCGTGCGCTCGATCGTGACCGGCGGCGCCTGGTAGTGCTTCACATCGACGATCGAGGACACATCGATGTCATACATCAAGATCGGCGGACCGACGTACTGACCGTTTTCTTGCACCCTGAATGTATCGATTGATGAAGAGCGGCTGCAGAAGGCAAACCTGTACGTCGTCGGTTTCGTGGCGACGAATCCAGGGAGTGTATTCGTGTACGTATTCACCGTACGGCTCAAGTCGAACAGTTCTCCCAGCCACTGCCTGCCTGACTTGGCGAGGTTCTCAAGTTCATTTTCTACGAAGAACTTCGACATGAAATCTGATGGACTATACCCGCCGGAGAGCGTTGACGAAGGAAGAGGCTGCATGTCACGACCGCGGCCTGCCCCGCCGAACGTCAAAAAATAGACCGATGTCTCCGTATAATGGTTGATGGTGTGATTCCACGTCCGCTCCGAGGGTCGATAGATCCAGCCACGAGGCGATTTTCCGAAGAAGAGAACAAAATCATCTGAGTCAAATGCCCCGTTTCCGTTCTTGTCTGTGATAAGCCGCGTGATCTCTTCGATTCCATTTGGCCTGGAGGCAAGAGGATTTTCCGGGAGTTCCTCTCCTCCATTGCCAAAAATCCTGATGGAATTGATATTCCCGATCGCACTCAACGAGATTCCCGCCTTCGTCAGAAAATCAGCGTCGATCTTGTAGATTCCAGATTCCTTCAGCTCCATCTTATACCACTCCCCTGTTGCCAGGGGGGAGTCACCGGTGGTCTTTCCCACAGATGCATCTACCGCTTCGGGTACACCAAGGGGGGATTGTCCCTGAAGGAAGGCAGACGCAGGAAGGCCTGTGATCGGTCGGGCAAAATCCAATCTCACCAACATTCTCCTGACAAGCCTGACCGTATTCTCCTTGGGAAGGAGTTGAATCGGATAGAGACGCAAAGTGCCCAGGAGGAATCCGCGCGCCTCCCCCACATTGGTCATCACGGCAAATTTCCGGGGAGCGCGGTCGACAGCTGCAAACCTTGCCGCCAGCGGACCATAGACCGGGCTGAGGCCGAAACCGCCATGCGCTTTCCTGGACGGACTCGCGGCAGCGTTCGCTTGAGCAATTTCTTCAAAGTCCTGTTCGACGACCGTGACCGACACATCTCTCGAGGAAAGATGGATGAGCACTGGCTTATAGACGACTTCAGGCGATCCCGGCTCAGACTCTTCTGAGGCGGAGCCTATGAAATCGTACCTCGTGTAGGTCCGGCCATCGGCGCCTCGGACAGAGCGATGGGCATAGTGCGGCGCGAACTCCACGACCAGAGACGTGGAGGATTCGGAGACGATACGGAGGTCGGGACTTGTCTGGGCGCTTGCACCCAGAACCAAACCGACCATCAGCACTATGAAGCAGAGTCGTTTCATAAACGAAAAAAGCCGAACGAGATGTAATCAAGCCATCTCATCCGGCTGCAGAGTATTCGAGGAGCACCGAACTTGATAAAGGCTTGTGAGTTTTACAACCCGGGGATCTGAACAATCATGACTATGACACGTTGTTCAGAAGCCAACCTTTAACAAATCCGCTATAATACTCTCCTCTGTAATAACTGCAATCAATATAGCGAGCATGCGTCAGAGAGTCAAGGCCTTTTTATCGCGCTTGCGTTGGATCACCGTTCCGCCCGCACGCGCTGAATCCTGAATGCGTACGCAATGAAGTTCACTGATGAGACTACGTGCATCTGATGAATCATGGTGACAACATCTTGGACTGACGGAACATCTGTAGAGCTAGGTGCGAGAATCATATCTGCTTCTGCCACGTCTTCGATGCTCCTTTTTTTTGATTGCTTCTCTGGCTAAAGTTGGCTAAATTTACTCGGTTTTTATCAATTTTTTGAGATTGGAGTTCCATGTCGAAACCGCTCAATGTGTTGTTTTTGTCTAGTGAGGTTGACCCCTTCGCAAAAACCGGAGGTTTGGCGGACGTTTCAAGTGCACTTCCGCAGGCGATCAAAGAGCTGGGACATGAAATCCGCATTATGATGCCCCGGTATCGGTTCATCAGTGAACGCCGATACAAGCTCCATGACATTATCCGCCTCAAAGAGATCCCTATCCCCGTTGGAAAAGCTGTCGAACAAGGCAACGTCAAGTCTTCCTTTATCAGCAATCTGAAAGAAAAGGTTCAGGTCTACTTCCTGGATAACGCGAACTACTTCGGGCGGGACGGGATTTATCAGAGTCCGGTTGGACGAAAAGATTATAAGGACAACGACGAGCGGTTCATCTTCTTCTGCCGGGGCGTGCTTGAGACGTTGAAGCGGCTCGGATGGCAACCTGACATTATTCACTGCAACGACTGGCAGACGGGGCTCGTTCCCGCTTACTTGAAGACGATCTACAGCCACGATTCCTTCCTGAAGCCGATCAAGACGGTCTTCACGATTCACAACATGGCATATCAGGGAGCATTCACCGCAGAGACGTTTCACAAGTCCGGGCTCCCGAAAGAGCTCTACCATGTGGATGGCGTCGAAGCGTACGGCAAATTCAATTTTCTGAAAACCGGCCTGTTCTTTTCCGATTCGATCAACACCGTGAGCCGTCGGTACGCGGAGGAGATTTCTTCGTCCGATGAGTTCGGTGCCGGACTGACAGGCCTTCTGGCAAAACGGAAGAAGGACCTGCACGGGATTTTGAACGGCATCGACTATCACGTCTGGAACCCGGCGACAGACGATCTGATCTACCGGAAGTACGACGCAAAATCGCTCGATGCGAAGCTGGATAACAAACGCGCCCTCGTCGCGAAATTCAACCTTCCTTTCAAGGAAACAACCCCCGTCTTCGGTGCCATTTCACGCCTCGTCGACCAAAAGGGATTCGACCTTGTTCTGGACGCGCTTGAGGAAATGCTGAAGACGGGTGCACAGTTTATTCTGCTCGGTGACGGAGACAAGACGACAGAAAAGCACTTTGAGACCATGCAGAAGAAGCATCCTCAACAGATGGGTGTCTTCTTCGGATTTGACAAGGAGCTGGCTCACCTCATTGAGGCGGGGAGCGATCTCTTCATCATGCCCTCTAAATATGAACCGTGCGGCCTGAATCAGATGTACAGCATGCGGTATGGAACCGTCCCAGTCGTCCGTGCGACAGGGGGGCTAGATGACACCGTCGAAGACTACAGCGGCAATGGGAAGGGAACCGGATTCAAGTTCGAGAAGTACGACGCGAAGGAATTGCTGAAGGCCATTCAGCGGGCGCTGAAGGTGTACCAGCAACCCGAGGAGTGGAAGAAGATAATGCGGAACGGAATGTCGAAGGACTTCTCGTGGGAACACTCCGCCAAGCAGTATGTCAACCTCTACAAAGAACTTCTCAAGTAGTGCGCGCGTGAAGCTTGGACATGTCGGATTGTTCTTCGACCGCGACGGCACGCTGAATACTGAGGTAGATTTCCTCTCCCGCCCTGAAGAGATCCAACTCATTCCAAACGCTGCCCGGGCCATTCGAGAGGCGAACGAACTCGGGGTCAAGGTCTTCATCATCACGAATCAATCGGGGATCGCCCGCGGCCTCTTCACTGAAACGGATCTTGATGCGATCCACGAACGTCTGATGACGATGCTTGCCCATGAGGGCGCAATAGTGGATGCAATCTACTACTGCCCGCACCATCCCGGGTATGGAACGACGCCCTACAGGCGCGACTGCAGGTGCAGGAAACCAAAGCCGGGGATGCTCCACCAGGCGAAAAAGGAATACGGCATCAAACTGACACATTCCTTCGTCATCGGAGACCGGTGCATCGACATGCAAGCGGGCAAATCAGCCGGGTGCCGGACAGCGCTCGTGCTGACAGGGTATGGGGCAGTTGAGCAGCAAGAATGCACAGATGACGGCACAGTGGATATTGTGGCGGCTGATGCCTACGACGCGTGGAAACAGATACGGAACCTTCTCGCCAGGGATGCCGTCGAATCATAATGGGATTGTTGATGACTTCTAAGAACAAATCACTGCGGGCGTTTGCAGCGTCAGGTTTCCTTGTCGTGATTGCCCTCCTGGCCACTGGTTGCGCGAAAGAACCTACGCCCGTCGGCGCGAAGCTTCTTCCGGGCAGCGATCTCGTCCGGCTTGATACCGCAGAGTTCCGCTCCACCAAATGTTTCAGCCGGAGCAACATCACTCAGACAGCAACGTCTCCTCGAGTGCTCGTCGGGACTTTTGAGAATCTCCAGAGCTGGGGATTGTACAGATTTACTGCCCTCCCTGACAGCATCAGAACGATGCGATTCGTGAGCGCCCAACTCAATCTCCGGACCATCTACCACTATGGTGATTCGCTTGCACCTTTCTCCTTCACGGTGCACAAGATCCTCATGAACTGGCTGACCGATTCTCTGACGATCGACTCACTGCGAGCCGCCGGATTCTACAATAATACTCCTTGCGGATCCTATAGCGCTTCGTCCCTTGGAGACACCGTCTCAATCTCCGTTCCGCTCGACACAAGCGCCGTCAGAGCGTTGGGAACCTTGAGTGATACCACCCGCTCCGACTTCGGTTTTCTCCTGAAGCCGACGAATTCCAGGGTCATCAAAGGATTCGGATCATTCCTCATTTCCGACGCGTCGATGATTCCTCAACTCCTGCTACGGATGAAGGATGTCGCTGGGAACATCGACACCCTCAAGGTGACGCTCGGAACGCACAGATTTGTCACTACCGGCCCCAATCCTTTCTGGGCCACAGACAGTTCGCGTCTCTACGTCATGAACGGTACGTCGAGCCGAGGGTACGTCGAGTTTGACGTCTCCAGAATTCCCGCCCATGCAGCGGTGCACAAGGCTATTCTGGAGCTTACTCCTGACCAACAACTCATGCGAACCAACTCCTTCACCGTCGATTCTCTGCTCGCATACCTCACGGGAGACGACGGGACTACGCTGACCTACATCACCGGTGCCGGCGGGCCTGTTCAGGTGGGATCTTCGAGACGTTATCAGATTCTCATCGGGCCATTTGTTCAGCGCTGGCTGCGCGGCGCAAAACTGCCACGGGTTGCCATCGCGGGGTTGATGGAATCCGCGTCGATCGATCAGTTTGTTTTCCATGGAACATCAGGCAATGCGGCACTCAAACCAAAGCTGACTGTCATTTACTCCTTGCTCCAATGAGTGAACTCTCTGTAAAAAGGCTATTGTACCGTGGCGTGCTTATCGTGGGCACCTTTTGCGCGCTCACCATGTCCCTCGTCGCTGGCGGCTCGTCGTACTCCCGGTTTGGCGTCGGAGATCTCAAGCGATACGGAGGAAGCCGCATTGACGCGATGGGCGGTACCGGCATTGCACTCTCGAATGATGGATTCCTGAATCTTCTCAATCCCGCCGGCCTCTCGAGGATTTCCTTCACGAGGTTTGCCGGTGGCTACGAGTACTCCCGGTTCAGCTCCACCGATGCCTCTGGAACCGGTGAATTTGCAGAGGGCGGATTCAAGGGCCTTGCCTTCGGGATCCCCATCTCTCGCAACGATGGGATCACGCTCCTGATGGAGGCCTCGCCGTATTCCACCGTCAGCTACGCAACTCAATTGAAAGACTCCACCCTCACACAGGATTTCTATGGAACGGGCGGGCTTTCGCAGCTTGCCCTGGGTACGAGCGTTCGACCGTTTCAGAACTTCTCGCTGGGGATTCGGATGAACTACGTCTACGGCCGGATCAGGCAGGTGGGCAACTTCACGTTTACCGATCCGACATTCACGAACAGCGAAATCCAGCGATCGGATTTCTACTCCGGATTTCACATGACCTTCGGCGCCATTCTGGACAGCGTCGGAAGTCTACTGAATTCTTCAGCGCTGGAACCGCTCTCCATCGGTATCGTCTTCTCGACACCCGGCACGTTTTCTGTCGAGCGTGAGAGTATCCTCAATACCGCAGAGTCGACCGACACAACTGCGCGAGCGACAGGAAATGCGGACTTGCCGATGGCAGGCGGCGTTGGCCTTTCGTACCTCTTCGCGGGCCGTTATTACGTGACTGCGGACGTCCAGTACCAGCGATGGGCCGACGCGAAACTGTACAATGCCGCAATGCCGGACATCAGAAATTCCATCCGGTATGGTATCGGGTTCGAGTCCCTGCCGCAGCGCGAAACCGACTCTTTCTGGCGTAGAGTTGCATACAGGTTGGGATTCAGCTACTGTCAGACCTCTCTCGCATTCAATGGTACCGCCATCAATGAGACTTTCGTGACAGGAGGATTGGGACTTCCGATTGGTCCGGATGCGCGACTTGACATTGGGCTTCATGTCGGCTCGCGCGGAACGACCACAAACGGGCTCCAGAAAGACACCATCGTCCGGCTCTCGCTTTCCCTCAGCGCGAGCGAAGTATGGTTCATGAACATCGAGGATGAATAGCACGACGTTCTCGCGAGGCACGTATGATCGCCCTTGCCAGTGATCACGCAGGATACGAGTACAAAGAAAACCTGAAGCGGCTTCTCGACGAGCTCCATCTCCCCTACCGGGATTTCGGCGCTCCATCCCCTGACCGTTCGGACTACCCTGATTGGGGTCACGCTGCCGCCGCGGCGGTTTCCAAAGGCGAATGCGACTACGGCCTCCTCGTGTGTGGAACCGGGATCGGGATGTCGATCGTGGCGAACAAGCATACCGGAGTCAGGGCAGCCGTCTGTGAATCGGTCACTGCCGCCCGGCTGGCCCGACAGCACAACAATGCGAACATTCTGGCGATCGGGGCGCGAGTTACCGGCTGGGAATCGGTTGTCGACATCGTGAAGACGTTTTTTGCATCGTCGTTCGAAGGGGGACGGCATGCTCAACGAGTCGAGAAAATCCACTCACTGACAAAACTGTAGGACGCACCTTCTGCGTCGGGCGTCCATTACCGCGGCGTCATCAACAGCCGTTCCTCTTGTAACCACTTCCACCATTTGTTAGCAGGCCACGACATTAGCAGATTGGGGTCACCTATGGGACACCTCTCGTCAACTGACCAGGAAGTCTATTCCTCAATCCAGAAGGAGATTGCACGGCAACATTCCAAGCTGGAGCTGATCGCGTCAGAGAACTTCGTGAGTCTTTCGGTTCTTGAAGCGCTTGGTTCTGTGCTCACGAACAAATATGCCGAAGGATACCCCGGTAAGCGGTACTACGGCGGGTGTGAATACGTCGATGTTGCGGAGAATCTCGCACGGGATCGCGTGAAGAGGCTCTTCGGGGCCGAGTATTCAAACGTTCAGCCCCATTCAGGGTCGCAGGCCAACTTGGCCGTGTACCTCACCTTTTTGAAACCAGGGGACAAGGTCCTCGGGATGAATCTCTCCCATGGCGGGCATCTGACCCACGGATCACCCGTAAACTTCTCGGGGCAGCTGTTTAACTTTTCTGCCTACGGAGTCTCGCGGGAAACAGGCTTCATCGACTACAATGACGTTGAGGCGATGGCGAAGAAGGAACGGCCGAAAATGATTACGGTCGGCGCAAGCGCCTATTCGCGCAATATTGACTACAAAGCCTTCCGCACGATTGCTGATCAGGTGGGGGCCTTTCTCTTCGCCGACATTGCACACCCTGCCGGACTCATCGCCAGCAAGCTTCTCAACGATCCTCTGCCCCACTGTCATGTCGTGACATCGACGACACACAAGACCCTTCGAGGTCCGCGCGGCGGGCTCATCCTGATGGGAAAAGACTTCGAAAACCCCTTTGGACTTGTTGCGCCGAAATCGGGTCGCACGAAGATGATGTCCGAGCTCCTGGATTCGATGGTGATCCCAGGTATTCAGGGGGGTCCGTTGATGCACGTGATCGCTGCAAAAGCGGTCGGTTTCCTGGAGAACCTCCAGCCGTCGTTCGTCGAGTACTCGAAACAGGTCATTCGGAGCGCCCAGGCGCTCGCGGCTGCGCTCGTGAAACGCGGGTACAACATCATCTCCGGCGGCACGGACAACCATCTCATGCTCATCGACCTTCGGAACAAGAATTTGACCGGGAAAGACGCTCAGGAAGCGCTCGACCTCGCCGGAATCACCGTCAACAAGAATGCGGTCCCCTTCGATGACAAGTCTCCGCTCATCACGAGCGGGATTCGCGTTGGCACACCAGCACTCACGACACGAGGGATGAAGGAGAAAGAGATGGAGACCGTCGCCGGATTCATCGATCGCGTGCTCACACAGATGGGCAACGAAGCCGAGTACGGCCGCGTCCGGAGTGACATCGAAACCCTCTGCGCGGCATTCCCGCTCTACCGCGAATTGATCCAAGCCAGCTAGAGAGCTCCCCGTGGTGAAGAAACTCCTCCTGCGAATGTTAAAGGGAAGCACGTCGGGCATACCGCTCGACGAACAGAAGGAGATGTCCTTTCTCGACCATCTCGAAGAACTCCGCTGGCATATCGTAAAGGCTGCGGCTGGTGTTCTCATCGCGATGATCGCGTGCTCTTTCTTCGTCGACTTCATTGTCCAGAAGCTGCTCCTCGGACCTCTCGTGGCGGTCGGCTTGAAAGCGCAGGTCCTCGCCCCGTACGGCATTGTCATGCTCTACATTCAGGCGGTGCTCATCTCGGGTCTCATCCTGAGCATGCCGAACACGCTCTACTGGCTCTGGAAATTCGTCGCCCCGGGATTGATGCCAAACGAACGCAAGTATGTCTCGGGGATCGTTGGATTTACGTCGTTATTCTTTTTTGGGGGCTGTGCGTTTGGCTACTTCGTGCTCGTGCCCGCGGCGCTCAGCTTTTTTGCGGGATTTGGCACACAGAACATCGCGCTGAACGTCGCCGTCGATCGGTACATCACCTTCCTTCTCGCGTTAGTTCTCGGCTCGGGTCTCGTGTTCGAGCTTCCGATGGTGACGTACTTCCTGGCGAAGATGGGAGTCATCTCTGCGGAATTCATGCGGAAGTACAGACGCCACTCGTACGTCGTTATCCTTCTCATCGCCGCCTTCGTCACACCGACACCCGATATCGTCACGCAGCTCCTGATGTCGTCGCCCATGTTCGTCCTCTACGAGCTCAGTATCTTTATCGTCAAACGAGTACAGAAAAACAAAGAGAAGGCCAGAGAAAAGGAGCAGGAACAGGAGGACTCGGCAGATTCCGAAGGGGATGTGCCGCAGTCCGATGATGAGCAATGGTAAGCTTCGCACGACATACGACCGTCTCGCTGGAGAGCATTAAGGAGCCGATCGAGGACGAGCTCAAGAGATTCAGCACGTTCTTCCGCGACGCCATGCGCTCGAAGGTGGGCCTTGTCGACCTGATCGCGCGCTACATCGTTCGCCAGAAGGGGAAGCGTGTCCGGCCAATCCTTGTATTCCTGAGCGCAAAAGCATGCGGCGGCATCACCGAGAGCACATATCGGGCAGCCACGCTCGTTGAGATACTTCACACCGCGACCTTGATTCATGATGACGTCGTCGACGACGCCGACACCCGGAGGGGTTTTGCGTCGATTAATGCTGTGTGGAAGAACAAAATCGCCGTGCTCATGGGCGACTACCTGCTTTCGCGCGGACTCCTCCTTTCACTCGAAAGCAACGACACCTACTTCCTCCTCTGCACATCCAGGGCCGTGAAACGGATGAGCGAGGGCGAGTTGCTGCAGATCCAGAAAAGCCGACAGCTCAATATGGACGAGGAGACCTACCTCAGGATCATCGGCGACAAGACGGCCTCGCTGCTTTCCACCTGCACAGAGATCGGTGCCGCCAGCGCAACGGAAAATTCTCAACGTCGCGAACAACTGAGGGATTTCGGTGAACATGTTGGGATCGCCTTCCAGATACGGGACGACCTCCTCGATTACATGGGTCGGAGAAGCGTTCTTGGGAAACCGACAGGGATCGATCTCAAAGAGAAGAAACTTACTCTTCCGCTCATCTTCGCCCTCTCGAAAGCTCCCCGCTCAGAAAGCAAACAAGCCCTTCGCGTCATCAAGAACGGCGCGACTCAGAAGGACGTACACTGGATCGTGGACTTCGTGAAGAAGTATGGAGGAATCGAATACGCGATCGAACGGGCGAATCACTACTCGATGCTCGCCCGCATGGATATTGCGCCGCTCCCGGCGAGCGATGCAAAGGAGGCACTCTTCGCATTTGTCGATTTTGTGATGGAGAGGGAGAGTTGAGTATTGGAGTATTGGAGTATTGAAGTAGGAAAGTAGAGAGTAGGCAGTCCGCAGAGCGCAGCTTGCAGACGGGGCAAAGCCCAACATTGACGACAAACCCGTCCCGGAGGTCTCCCGGACGGGTTTCTTGTCGTGGGTGTGATTCGATGCTTAGTTCATCGAGTAGAACTTGTCGTCAAGGAGCATTTCCAGCTGCATCGTCATCTCCTCAATCATCTTTTCGCCGCCAAGGAATCCGATCGACTTGAATTGAATCATCCCTTTCTTGTCGATGACGAATTTCGTGGGGATCCCTTCCACTTCGTACTTCTCCACAAATCCCTGATCGTAGATCACTGGAAACGTGTATTTGTTTTCGGCCATGAATTTCTTGACCAGATCCTCACGCTCCTTCCCGGAAACGTTTTCCCAGGTATTCACTGCGAGGATGACGACATTCGGATTGGCTTTGTACTTTTCGTAGACCTTCTGAAGGTACGGGAATGACGCTTTGCATGGACCACACCATGTCGCCCAGAAATCGACAACAACAACCTTTCCTTTCAGAGCGGATAGCTTTACGATCTTTCCGTCCAACCCTTTGAGGGCGAAGTCAACCGCCGGCTTGTTCACCAGATTCTTGAGTACATCCTTCTTCATATCCGATTTTGCCGTGGCCTTCGCCTGCTCGAGTGCTGCCTCGAATCCCTGCTCCGATCCTTTTACCTTCACATAGGCGGTTTTGTACGCTTCAACGAGTTTCTCGTTCGATTTCCCTTTGCGGATGCACTCCTCCGAGAGAGAAATCGCCTTGCTGAAACTACCGTTCTTCACATAGCATTCAACCAGTCGTTGATTGATATCTGATTGCTCCCCGTTGGTGAGTGCATACGCTTCCTCGTACGCCCCTAGCGCTTCAGGGTACTTGCCCATCTGGTAGAGCCCGTACGCGTACGTATCCTGCACCATCCCAAGTCCCACCTGGCTGGATTTCTTCCATTGGCTGAGGCTGACATAGGGGGGTTTGGAGGCGGGGTCAGGATTCTTCAGCAGATCGACGCCCTTTTTGGCCCACGATACTGCCTTCTCAAGCTGTTCACCTTTCTCGATCAGTGGCCATGCGAGACTATTGTACATATTCCCGTCCTTCTTCGGCATGGACTCGAGAACCGCGTATGCCTCATCGTACTGCTTCGCAGCGAGCAATGCGCTCATTTTGAACGAGAACATCATGTTTTGATAGTTCTCCCGTTCACCTCCCTGCACAGGAAAATCGGCCAGGAACTTCTCCAGCAGCGAGGCGCGTTTTGCCGCATCGCGTTCCTTGAAGACCTCGTTCAGCGCCACCTGTTGAGCCGCTTTCCCTTTTGGATCCTTGCCGATGGCAGCCTTTCTGATATCGGCCGCCTTTTCTTTCATGCCAACCTGCTCGTACCATGAGGCGAAATCCGACGCAAACTTGTCATTCCCCTTCGCGTATTCCTTCTCCAATTCCTGTTTGATCATTTCCTTCGTTTCGTCGCCGGGCTTCTCACGCATGAGTGTCCACCAAAGCTGAAACATTGCGGCCAGGTTGTCCGGGTAGAGTTCTCGTTCCTTCGCAAATGCAGACTTCGCTGCCTCGAGATCCTTGGCAAGCTTAAAGTCCACAAACGAGCCGGAGGCGAGAATGGAGCCATTAGTCAGGTTGGCTCCTTCAAGCGGTTTCCCATTGGCACCATGCACCAGCAGAAGCAGGACGTTTTCCTTGTTGTCGTCTCGTTGATCGCCGGCAACGAACCGCACCAGAAGCACATTCCCTTTCTCTTCCTTAAGCTTCATCGATCCTTTCCACAGCTTCCCTTCCCGCTTCAACGGGACCTCGATGAGCACTGGCACATCCCCGCTCCTCGCAACCAGCACTTCCGCAGATATGTCCGTCGCACTCGCCAGCGTGGCCTTCGCCGAGCCGGCGTTGTAGGTAATCACAATCTCATCCCCGATGGTCGGCTTTGCAGGTGTGATCACCGCAGCCTGTTCCTGAGCGGTCAGGCCATACACGAACACAACGGTCAGGGCGGCCAACCACATTGTCAGTCTCTTCTGCATATCTCCTCTCGATCTTGATAGTGGATAATGAACGGCTTGGTCCTTCTGGTTACGACTTCACGAACTCCTTTTCCGACATATGAACGACTAACACGGGACACGGTGCATAGCGAACGACCTTTTCCGCTGTGCTGCCAAACAGTACATGCTCCATGCCGGAATGACCACGCGTTGCGATGATAATGAGATCTATCTCCTCTTCGCGTGCATATTCGTCGATCTCATTGAACGCTTTTCCCGTCCTCACGGAACATCTCGATTGCACCCTCTTGCCTATTTCGCGAGCGCTCAACGATTGAAGTTCTTCGGCGCCGCGTTGCCGCAGCTCGTCTTCCACAGACGGAAATCCGACTTGCCCGAAGCTGAAATCGGCCGGATACACCGTCGGTTCAACGACGTAGAGAAGATCGATCGAAGATTTGAACTGCTCGGCAAATGGAATGGCGTACTGAAGAGCTTTTTTTGAGTGTTCAGAGAAGTCAACGGGCACAAGGATGCGTTTGGGCTCGATCCTGACTCGCGCGGCCGGCTTGACTCGTCCGCCCGGCCGAACGTTACGGGCCGGTTGTCGACGCTTTGTTTTTGGCATGATGATCCTCCCGTTCTGTGGGCTCATCTTTTTGGCGCTGTACACCAAGCAGGTCCAACTGGCTCCGGACCTTGGAGAGCTCCTTGTCTGTCTTCCGGAGCCGGAGAGCCAGGATCTCTGCAAGCTTTAGCACGATCTTGATCCCAAGATCGGTCTTCTGTTCAATCAATTCAAACAGGTCTGTGCGGAAGAATCCGATGAGCGAACAGTCTGTCCGGCAGATTGCTGAGGCTGACCGTGGGGATTCGTCCAGGAGTGCGAGTTCACCGAAGAAGTCGCCATCAGTCAGCACGGCGAGCTCTTTATCTTCACCTTCGTGCTCTGCAATGCGGATGGAGACTACACCTTCCTGAATGATATACATCCCAAGGCCGGGATCCCCTTGAAAGAACACCGGCTCTCCCGCCTTGTATTCCCGTTTATGGACGATGGCCGCGACACCTCTCAACTCTCTGGCCGAGAGATCGGCAAAGGCAGGGACTTTGCCCAGCACTGCCTCCGTGCTTCCCTCCTGAACGCTCTTTCCCGAGAAAAGGTTTCTCCAGAGCGCACTACCATTCGATGAGTTAGACACAGTCGTCTCCGTTATTCTATAGAAAATCGAGCCATCGGTGCTTATCGTTTCCGTTCTGAACAATGTCAAAATACATCTCCTGCAACTTTCTCGTGACAGGTCCAGGTTTGCCGTCGCCGACATTTATCTTGTCGACGGACCGGATCGGTGTGATCTCCGCAGCCGTTCCTGTGAAGAACACTTCATCAGCAACGTAGAGGAACTCGCGCGGGATCGGGCCCTCGGCCAGCCTCAGACCTGCATCGTGCATCAACATCATCGCCGTTGTACGGGTGATTCCCGGAAGGATGGCCGCAACCAGAGGAGGCGTATAGACGACACCGTCCCGAACGATGAAGATGTTCTCACCGCTCCCCTCGCTGATGTAGCCGGAGGTATCGAGTGCGATGCCCTCAGCATATCCATCCGCGACCGCCTCCATTTTGATGAGCTGCGAGTTGAGGTAGTTCCCGCCGGCTTTCGACATGGTTGGCAGCGTATTCGGCGCGGGCCGGTTCCAGGACGAAATGCAGACATCAATACCTTTGTCAAGTGCCTCACTCCCGAGATATGCTCCCCACCCCCAGACAGCGATCATGACATCCACAGGACATCCGAGCGGAAAGACACCGACTTCACCGTAGCCCCGATAAACGAGCGGGCGGATGTAGCACGACTTCAAACCATTGGCGCGGATCGTTTCCCTCACCGCTTCTTCCAGCTGGCTCAACGAATAGGGAACGACAGAACGGTACATTTTTGCTGAATCAATCAAACGCTGCATGTGGTCCCGGTGGCGGAAAATCGCGGAACCTTTCTTTGTTTCGTAACATCGGATGCCCTCAAACCAGCTCGAGCCGTAGTGCATCGCATGCGTGAGGACGTGCACCTTCGCCTCATCCCACTTCACGAGCGATCCGTTCATCCAGATCTTTTCGGTCTTGTTAATCGGCATTGGAATTCCTGGTCAGGTCAGTACGAGAGGGTGTGGCTTAGATCGACTTTTCGTAGATGCGATAGCGTTTCGTGATTTTTCCCTTCATGGCTTCCGCAGATTTGACCATGCGGATATTGTCTTCCAGGATCCAGCTTGCTTCGCCGTAGTCGTAGCCGAGCTTTTTCGCACGCACCGCCGTCTCGTAGAAAAGGACGCTGGCGGCACCGGTATTGAGATACTCCGGAAGGACACCGAGCACTATCACTCGCACCAAATTAATTTCTTTCTTGCGGAAAAACAACTGAAAGAGTCCCGGCAGAAGTCGGCCTTTCTTGTTGTGCCAGAGCGCCGTGTTAATATCAGGAAGCGAGAGACCGAAGCCTATCGGTTTTCCTTTTGATTCTGCGAAGAGCACAAGATCTGGGACGACAATCGGCTTCAAATCGGCCGCAAGGGCATCGATTTCCTCATCCGTCATTGGAACTTCTCCCCAGTTCTTTGCCCAGGCCGACGTATAAAGGTGTTTGATGATCTCCACGTCGCCTCTGAAATTCTTCATGTTCAGGGGCCGAACGGTCAGCTGGTTGCGCGCCTTGACAAGCTCATTCGCGCGGTTGAAGCGTTCTGTGTACACCTCTTCCTGCGACAGCAGATAGGCGTACAGGTCCTTGGCTTTCTTGAATCCGTAGTTCTCGACGAGCGTCACGTAGTATGCGGGGTTGTACGTCATCAAGACCGTCGGCCGCTCGTTGAATCCCTCGACAAGGAGCCCGTACTCATCGTTGACCGAAGGATTTGCGGGGCCGCGCATCGCAGTCACGCCTTTTGTCCTGAGAAACGCCGCGGCCTTGTCGAAGAGCGCATTTGCCACTGTTTGATCGTTGATGCACTCAAAGAATCCGAAAAATCCGATGTTCTCGCCGTGTTCCTTGTTGTGGTTGTGATTGACGATCGCTGCAATTCTTCCAACTATTTCACCGTCGCGTCGCGCCAGATAGAATTCCGAATCGGCATGCTTGTAGAATGGGTTCTTCTCCGTGTCCATGAGCTTGCGGCGGTCCATGAGGAGCGGCGGCACCCACGCCGGATTTCCTTCATAGATCTTCCAAAGGAATTTGATGAACTGTTCCCTCTCGGCCTTTGATCGAATTGGCTCAACGCTGACGATGCTCATATCATCACCTGTGTGCGTGTGGAGGTCAATTGTTTCATCTGAAACAGCAAAGCCGCCACGATGGACGTGGCGGCTTTGAGGAAGGTCAGAGTTTTGTCAGGTGAATCATGGATGGACATCAGTTGATGACGCCCATTTTCTTCCCCAACTCTGAAAACACGTTCAGTATCTTGTCAAGATGTTCGTCCTCGTGCGTTGCCATGTAGCTCGTTCGGAGCATCTCCAGTCCCGGCGGGACGCCTGGCCGGATGAACGCGTTCACGAAGATCCCCGCGTCGAACAACGCGCGCCAAATCAGAAGCACCTTTTCCGTGTCGCCAATGATGACCGGAACAACGGCCGAATCATGCTCACCGATCCGGTACCCCATCGATTTGAAACCTTGCCGCATCTTCCGGGCGTTCTTCATGAGCTTGTCAACACGCCATGGCTCCGCCTCGAGAACATCGAGGGCCGCCAATGCCGACGCCACAGAGGCAGGTGTCGGGCTCGCGCTGAAAATCAGTGCCGGCGCATGGTGCTTGAGAAAGTTGATCACCGACCGATCACCGACGACAAATCCACCGAGCGACGCAAAGGTCTTGCTGAATGTTCCCATCGTCATATCGGTTTCATTTTCAAGACCAAAGTGACTCGCTGTTCCGCGGCCGCCTTTCCCGATGACACCCACTGCATGTGCATCGTCCACAAGGATCCGGGCGTTATACTTCTTCGCAACCTTGACGAGATTCGGAAGATCCAGGATTTCGCCTGAGGTGCTGAACACGCCGTCAGAAACGATCAGTTTCGGCGCATCAAGGGGCAGCTGAGCGATGACCACCTCAAGGTGCTTCATGTCGTTGTGTTTGTAGCGGACTACCACTTGCGAGTTCTTGTCAACCATCGCGCCCGCTCCGTTCGCAATAAGGTTTCCTGCGACAATGCACGCGTGGTTGTCTTTGTCAGAGACGACGAATTCACCGGGTTGAACGAGCGTCGGGATGATCCCCTGCGCCGTCTGGAATCCGGTGCTATAGAGAAGGCAATCCTCCTTCCCCATAAAAAGCGCCAGGCGTCGTTCGAGCTCAACGTGGAGGTCGAGTGTGCCTGTGAGATACCGGGAACCCGAGCAACCGGTACCATATTTCTGCACGGCCTTGATCGCCGCTTCTTTCACTTTGGGATGCGCTGTGAGACCAAGGTAGTTGTTCGATCCTGCCATGATCACCTTCCTGCCTTCGATCTGCACGACCGGTCCTTCACTCTCCTCAATCGCGTGGAAGTACGGATAGAGTCCTAATGCCTTCACTTCGTCCGCACGCGTGAAGCTCTTACACTTTTCAAATAGGTCCAAGGAAACCTCTGCCAGTGTGGATGGTAAGGTGAGAAATGGAGTGGTTTTGCTAATGCAACGTTTTTTGAATATACTTCAATAAGCGCCGAAAGTCAACGAAACCCTGCCATTTTGGAAAGGACAGGAGCCATTCCGAGAGTGCTTGTAACAGGCGGAACCGGATTCGTGGGGAGCCACACCGTCGAGCAACTCCTTCAGCGCGGCTTCACGGTCAGGTGTCTGGTGAGATACAGCAGGCCTGACCTGGGATGGATCGGCAAGCTTCCTGTAGAAATCGTTCGCGGCAGCTACTACAGCATTGATACTCTCCAACCGGCACTTGCAGACGTGGACTACGTCATGCACATCGCCGGTGTAACGAAAGCGAAGAAGGACCGCGACTACCACGATGGTAATGTGCTGGCGACGAAGAATCTCCTCGAAGCAGCTACCGGCTTTCCGGCGCTCAAGAAGTTCACGTTCGTAAGCAGTCTGGCCGCTGCGGGTCCCGGCCCAGATGGGATTCCTCTTCGGGAAGATGCCCATAGCGTACCAATCACCACTTATGGCATCTCGAAGCTCGAAGCAGAGACAGTGTGCCATCTCTACGCCAACAAGCTTCCCATCACCATCCTCCGTCCCCCTGCCGTCTACGGACCCAGAGACACAGACATCCTCCAGATGTTCAGATATGTCAAGCGAGGAATCCGTCCTGTCTTCGGACTGCACAAGAGAGTCAGCGTCGTCTATGGTCCCGAGCTGGCGAGGGCGATCATCGAGGCCACAATCTCCCAGCGTACTGATGGGGAGACATACTTCGTGTCAGATCCTAACATCTACGAGCTGGACGAAATCCTCCTTCGCGTCGCCAAGCTGCTTGGTCGGCGCACTGTCGCCGTCCGTTTTCCTCCATTTGTTCTCTATACAATTGCCGCAGTCGGGGAACTCGCGTCAACGTTTTCCTCATCGGCTGCCGTCCTGAACATCGAGAAGGCCCGCGATTTACTGCAGCCAAACTGGCTGTGCGATCCTTCGAAGCTGAAGAACCACGCCGGCTTCGAGACGCAGGTTTCGCTCGAAGATGGTCTGCGCATCACGATTGAATGGTATAAGGAGTACGGCTGGCTGTAGCAGGTCGTCTTTCTTTTTCGGAGACAGAGGCAAACCGCATAGTTCGCCCCCCGAACCAACAAGGTTCCTGATGAACAACATCGGGACAAGTAGAGTCAAGCAAGGGCGCAAAGAGCCCATGAATTGTGGGCGAACGTGATCCGGTACACACCAGGGAGGAAGAAGGAGGGGAACCGGTAGGATTTTCAGCTAACGTCGAACGAATAGGTGTCGTTGCAGGAAACAAGCTCATCGTCTTTGCCGCCGAAGATGCGATACTCCACCCGATCTCCGGCGTTGAACGTACCGAGATTCATCCTCCAATACGAATTGTTCCGTTGTTCGTTGTTAGAGTACCACTGTGCCGGCATCTTGCAGAAGAGTTCTTTCCCGTCAACAGTGTACAGCGTAATCTCCAGCCAAACAGACTGTCCCCCCTCAATCGGATACGTTCCGATCCACAGCTCCACTTCCTGTCCGGCGCTCACGTATTCCGGGATACGGGATGCATCAACCGTATTGTGCCAGATGACCATGAAGCACCTCTTGATACAAACAAAGCGATTCGCGAGGAAAAAAGCAACCGCCTGGATCACATCAGGTCGACGGGGAGGAAAAACGGTAACTCATCAATGCCTGTAGGGACTTTAGGCGTCAAGCCCGGTACGGAAAGGCTGATCTGCCTTGATTTGCCGGCGACGGATTGGTCGGAAGCTACGGAGAGAGGATCTGAACAATTCGGACGATTTCATATGAAACAGCCGCAACGACGGCCGCGCAGGGTATCGTCAGGATCCATGCGGCGACGATCCTCCCGGCAAAGCCCCACTGTATCGCGATAACGCACATCGTGGCCCCTCCCCCCATGATGTTCCAGCTCCTTGATGAGAGCGGCGCCGTTCACCAGGTTTTGTGACGCATCCTCAAAGAATGCATAGAATGATTCATCATGAGGGAGCAATCGTTGGATGATTTTGTCGAATTTCATGGTCGTGCTGCAACCGGATTGTAGCAGTCAACGTTGGGGAAGTTCGGTGTACGGTGACGCGAGCAAACAACACATCATGACACGGAGGCACTTAGGACCTTTTCCTCCAGTGCCTTTCGGTACTTCTGAAGCTTGGCGCGCAATTCCGGGCGTTTTCCCGCCATGATCGTAATGGCAAGGAGGGCCGCATTCGCTGATCCATCAATCGCAACAGTCGCGACCGGAATGCCTGCCGGCATCTGGACGATCGAGAGAAGCGAATCGAGCCCGTTGAGGGCCTTGGACTTGATGGGGATACCGATGACAGGTAACAGGGTTTTCGCAGCTACTACTCCAGGAAGATGAGCTGCACCCCCTGCGGCAGCGATGATCACTTCGATCCCTCTCGACTCCGCTTCAGCTGCGTAGCGAAGAGCATGGTCGGGAGTGCGGTGGGCCGAGAGTACCCGCACTTCAGCGGGGATGCCGAATTCCTTCAACGTCGTTCGGGCAGGCTCCACCTGTTCGAGATCTGACGCACTGCCGAGCATGATTGCTACAAGAGGACGCTCCTCGGTTGTCTTACGCTTGGAGGCCATTGGGATCTTCTTTTTAGTGTGAGAGTGAGGATTGTTACTGAAAGAGAATCAGGACTTCGGCGAACGAGCTGCAGCGACTCTGTTAGCGATAAGCGCCGCAGTGGCGCCGGCACCGAATCCGTTGTCGATGTTCACAACTGTCAAACCAGGTGCGCATGATTGCAGCATCGTCATCAGCGCGCCCTCTCCATGACCACCGTAGCCATATCCAGTACTCGTCGGCACGCCGATCACTGGAACGGACACAAGCCCACGCACCACGGAAGGAAGAGCACCCTCCATCCCGGCCACAACGACGATGGCTGAGACTTCATTTGAGACGATTTCCCGAAGAGGTTCAAGAAGCCGATGGATGCCGGCGATACCAACGTCATAGTGAGCCAGCACCTTACATCCCATCACCTCTGCCGTGACCCTGGCCTCTTCTGCGGTCGGGAGATCGGACGTTCCGGCAGCGAGCACCGCGATCGTGCCACCGGACCGGGGACCACGAGAGCCTTTCTTCCTTGCTATCACCGTGCGGCCAATCTCGTTCCACTCGATTCCAAGTTTTGAGCCGAGTTTGCGGCGAATCGTCGATGCAGTTTCCGGACTGACCCGCGTAGCGAGTGCAACACCGGCAGCGCGAGCCATATGGTCCAACGCCTTCACGACCTGATCGACGGTCTTCCCTTCCGCCAGAATGGCCTCGGGAATACCTGTACGTTCAGAACGGTTTACGTCGAGCTTGGCGAACTCTTCGACGACTCCGATATGGTGAGACGCGTGTCGAGTCATTGTGAACGGGTATGAATATAGGAGAAAATAGCCGAAAGAACAGCACAAAAAAGGGGACAGCCATTCGCCGTTTCCTATCCGTGAGCAGCTCGTCTCAAGCGATCCATGACCGTCGCACCGAGACCATGCTCAGGCACACCCTCGACGATAATCACTTCTGCTCGAAGCGCATCCAATTCCCTCAGAGTCCTGAACAAATGTCGGGCAAAGATCTCCATCGACGAAGGCAAAACACGATAGAATTCACCAGATTCAAGCTTTGCGAGAAGCGGGGAATGTACGATGCACCCAACTGTTTTTCCGGCCTGCCGCTGTTCCCGCAACACCCTGGCAAATCCCTCACGATCCTCATGCTGAACCAACACCACCGTTGCGCGCGGAGCATAGTGACGATATCGTGTTCCAGGTGACCGAGCCTTCCTGCTCCCCCCCGTGTCAACCTCAACCTGACCAACAACCTCTGCCACCCGCTCTTTCGTCAGACCGCCGAGTCGCAAGATCATCGGTGGATCGACCGTGACATCCACCACTGTTGATTCAAGCCCGATTTTCGTCGGTCCTGCATCAAGGATCATGTCCACCTGCCCGCGGAGATCATCATAGACGTGTGTCGCGGTCGTCGGGCTGGGTCTGCCGGAGATGTTTGCACTTGGACCAACGATCCCTTCACCAAATGCCCTGATGAGAGCAAGGGCGACCGGATGATCCGGCATGCGCACTGCAACTGTATCGAGTCCGGCCGTCACGAGATCTGAAACGAGGATGGTCCGTTTCATGACGAGGGTCAGCGGACCCGGCCAGAATGTTTCGGCGAGTTTCTTCCCCTTCTCTGGTATTTCATCCACGATATCGTCGAGCTGTCGAGTCCCGGCCACGTGCACGATGACCGGGTTGTCTGCCGGGCGGCCTTTCACGCGAAACACCTCCCGGATTGCGTCCAGGTTCAGTACATCAGCGCCCAGACCATAGACTGTTTCCGTCGGGAACGCGACCAGTCCTCCGCGGCGCAGGACCGCAGCGGCCTCTTCGATGATACCTGATTCCGGGCTTCCGGCTGTTACTGCAACAATCTTTGTTTCCGTCACTGACCTTCAATTGTTGGTGATTGAAAGCATTCCCTCCAGAAATCGCATTGATCCGGAGGTTCAACCTCTCAGTGCCTATTTCTTCGCTACTTTCACCGGAGTTACACCGGCAAGTTCTCCGATTACGTTGACGAGTTCGGTTCCGGTCGGGATGACGATTTTCGCGTTCTGGGAAAGAGCGCGTTCGACAGTTTCCAGCTTCCGCAGCATCTGTGCATTCCCAATGAAGTACTTTTCAGCCGCTTCGTTCACGAGGCGAATCGCACCTGCCTCCCCTTCCGCCTCCAGGATCCGGGCCTGCTTGACTCCTTCGGCCTTTTTGATCTCAGCCCGCTTCAGACCGTCTGCGGTTGTTTCGGCCGCGGTCGCAAAGTCGACCGCCGCAAGTTTCTCATTTTCCGCCTTCACAATCTTGTTCATCGTTTCCTGCACGTCTTTTGGCGGATCGATCTCTTTCAATTCCGCCCGCACGATCTCCAGTCCCCACTTCGCCGTTTCTTCGCGGAGGGTACGCTGCAATTCCGAGTTAATCCGTCCGCGCTCGCTGTTGGCCGATTTCAACGTCATCGTGCCGATGATATTTCTGAGCGTCGTTCGTGCGAGGTTCACAATCTGATAGCGGTAGTTGTAGACATTGTACTGGGATGCCTTCACGTTCTCTTCATCGTTTTTCACTTTGAAGTAGATCTGGGCGTCCACCCGTGCATTCAAATTGTCATTCGTGATGATCTCCTGGGGCTCGGCGTCGACCATTTGTTCCGTCACGTCGATTTGAAACATCCTGTCAATGATCGGTATAATCCAGCTGAAACCCGGATTAGCGAAACGGCGGTACTTCCCCAGCCGCTCAATGAGTCCGCGGTGCGTCGGGCGGACGATGCGAATTCCAAACAGGAACACAACGATGAGCACGATAACGAGAATAGTGACTTCCATGGTGTTTTCCTCCCTATTGGATTCTGGTCGTCACGAGAATAGCCCCGGCGATGTGACCTGTTCCGTAGATCATCGTCGCCTCTCTCGCGTCGAGATATCGAATATCCTGAATATCCCTTACATGAATGTTCCGTAGTGACTCTGTTTCACCGTAGTACATCCCGTTCAGATACACCGCCGGGAGCGCCGCCGTATGTGATTGATCCTTGACTCTGCGCGACGCCAGAAACATCGGACGATGTAATCGGATGGCCTCGTAGGCATCTTTGGCAGGGGAGTTCTCGAGTTCCTCTCTTGTCAGCACGTCACGCGCTTTTGGCATGACACCGTCCGATGACGAACCGCAGCCAACAAGTGCGAAGCCCATCGTCAGCAGAAGTGCAAACATGCATCTCATTATTCCACCTCCCAACGCGACGCGCGATCAGCGTCCGGATAGACCGTTCCCACTCACCAAAGAGCTCCGCGCAAATATATGGATTCTTTCTGCCAAGAAAAAGAAAGGTTCGGCCAGTTGGTCACGGAAGGGTCAGAAGAAGCTTTGCGGAAGCGACAAAAAGAACCGCCAGATATCCTGATGCGCCTCCATGTCCAACGGAAGAGTAGAGCACGGCGACAATGAAGACGAGAACCGACATGGCGACAACGATGCCAGGCTCCATTACATTCCTTTTCTCCAACCCGGACCGCGTACAACCCTGCCAGGTTTTGCACCTGTGTGCGCGCCATCCTTGAGCACCTGCGTGCCGTTCACGAACACATGCAAGACGCCGGTTGAGTACTGGTGGGGACTCTGAAACGTCGCATGATCACTCACAGCAGCGGGATCAAAGACGACGACATCTGCAAATGCTCCCGGCCGGAGGAGTCCACGGCTGGTAATCCCAAGGTTCGAAGCGGGAAGCGATGTCAGTCTCCTCACCGCCTCTTCCAATGGGACGAGCTTCTCCTCCCGCACATACTTGCCAAGGAGCCGCGCGAAGTTACCATATGCCCTGGGATGCGGGTTGTATTTCAGGAAGGGTCCTTCCGGTGCGAGCGAACCTTCGTCGGATCCGAAACTCACCCATGGCAGGGTGATTTGCTTCTTCACATTCCCTTCGGTCATTAGGAAATAGACCGTTCCGACGCGGCTGTCATCATCGATGACAAGATCCATCGCGGTCTCCTCCGCAGACTTTCCTCTCAACATCGCGACCTCTGCGAGCGATCTTCCGGTCAAATACTTCAAACTGTCCTGACGAAATCCGACAAGGAGTGCTTTGTCCGGAGTGCCTGCAGCAAGGAGAAGGTTTTCCCACGCTTTTGTCGGCGTTCGCATCTCCTGTAGTACTCTTCGGCGCAGAGAGGGATCCTTCAGTCGATTGATCCACTTGGTCAAGCCACCCTCTTGCACCCAGGGGGGCATCGCCGCATCCAGTCCTGTGGCACCGGCGGTATAGGTATACATGTTCGCCGTAATTCTGAGTCCCGACTGCCGGGCGGCCTCGATCCTGGCAACGAGGGGCCCCAGCTTTGCCCAGTTCTTTTCGCCGCTTTGTTTCATGTGATAGATTTCGGCCGGGATCGACGCCTCGCGCGCAATCTGCAGGAATTCATCAAAGGCCTCAAGAAGTCCATTCCCTTCGCTCCGCAGGTGAGAGATGTACATCCCCCCATACGATGAGGCTACCTTACAGAGTTCGACAAGCTCCTCAGTCTTCGCATACGTTCCCGGTGCATAGATGAGGGCGGATCCCACACCCATCGCCCCGCCTTCCATCGATTCGCGCACCAGCGCCTTCATTCGTTCAAGTTCGTCGGCGGTCGGCGCTCTGTTTTCGTATCCGAGCACATGGACCCGTACCGTCGCCGCACCGACAAATGATGCAATGTTCGGGCTCACTCCCCGTTTCACCATGAAGTCGAGATACTCCGAGAGCGACGTCCATTCGACCGGGTATTTGATATCGGATTGGCGGTCGAGTATCTCCTTCTTCATCTCAGCATTCAACGGCCCCATTGATTCGCCTTCGCCGAAGACCTCGAGTGTTACACCCTGGCGAATGTCACTTTCGGAGCGACCATCCTGAATGAGCGTCTCGTTTGCCCAGCTCAACATGTTGATGAATCCCGGAGACACCGCCATACCTGTCGCGTCTATTTCGATGTTGCCGCGAAGATCCCCAGCCTTCCCGACGAGCGCGACTGTATCGTTCTTGATGACAAGATCTCCCACAAACGGCGGCTTCCCGGATCCGTCATAGATCGCGCCATTACGGATAACGACATCGTATTCCGACCCGGTAGAACATGACAATCCAACGAGAGCGCCCCCGAATGCAAGAAGCGCTCCAAAGGCCATAGCGGTGATCCGCAGCGGTTTCCTCATCATTTCACCTTCCTGAACTCTGTGAAATCCTCCCATCGCAGCTCCACCACCTTCCCATCAGATCCGAGCACGAATGAAATCAGGTCTTTGCCGAAGGTCCGGTCATTCCACACGACCTCAAACGTGTCGTACTGCCAGTGCGTCATTGGACCGACGTAGAGCGGATGGTAGGAGAATATGAGTTTGCCGTCTTCCACCTTTACCGTCACCTCTCCATACATTTCGTCTTGATACGTGCCGGCATACGACTCCAACGGAAGTGATGGTTTCGTATCTGTCGCCCTGCTGTCGGACTTCTTTTTCCGCTCGGCCCGGCCCTTCTCCTCCTGCTCCTTCGTGATCTTCAGCAGTTCTGCACTCCAATCCCGCTCAGGACCTTTCAGGTAGTGATCGATAATTCGGTATGCAACGGCTTCGTGGAGCGGAGTTCTGGAAGAATTCATGAGAATGACAAAACCAAGATTCTCTTCGGGGATCAGCGCCACGCGAGCCCTCATCCCGTCCAGCGATCCCGTATGCATGATGATCTTGCGGCCCAGATAGTCCCGCAACCCCCACCCAAATCCATATGTGCTGAAGTGCGTCGAGGGTCTCATCGTCTGTTCGAGCGAGTCGAGACGGACAATCGTCTGCGGTGTTTGAATCTCCTTGATGACCTCAGGACTGAGGATCTTCGTGCCGCGGTATGTGCCACGGCCGAGGTTCATGCGTATCCACTGTGCCATATCCTCCACACAGGAATTCACAGAGCCGGCCGATCCCACATTGTCGAAATTCGGCCACCGGATCGGCTGCATGACCTCATCGACCTTGTCGTGCGGAGTGGCCACATCATCGAGGCCGGTAAGAAACCGGACGCTCGTGTTCGACCTCGTCATGCCGAGCGGCTTGAAGAGTCTCTGCGCGATGAAATCATCCCACGACATCGACGCGACCGACGGTATCAATTCGCCCGCCGCGAGGAACATGATATTCTGATACCCGTAGCGGCTCCGGAAACTCCACGCAGGTTTTAGGAATCGCACCCTTCTCAACACTTCCTCACGGGTGAACGAACTGAGATACCACAGGTTGTCACCACGAGAGAGTCCACTTCGATGGCAGAGGAGGTCACGCACCGTCAGTTCGCGCGTCACGTACGGATCGTACAACTGGAACCATGGGAGGAATTTCGCGACGGGATCGTCCCACTTCATCTTCCCTTCGTCTACAAGCATGCCAAGACACGCTGCGGTCATCGCTTTCGTCGTGGAGGCAATCGCAAAGATGGTCCTGGGTGTGACGGGTGCGGGTTCGCCCATTTTCCTCACGCCGTATCCCTTCATGAAGACGACGGAGTCGTTCCGAACCACGGCGATTGCCAGTCCCGGCGTCTCCCACTCTTTCATCGACTTCGCGATGTAGCCGTCAAGCCCCTTGAAGAGCTCCTTCTGACTGAACGCTGCATGTGACAGCATGAGGGTAGCGACAAACAATACACATAGGAATCGCAATCGAAAAAGCATTGGGACCTCCATTCATTGAACAATCGAAGTCGTGAACGCCTATTGAATCATGGCCTGCCGGATCGTCGGCCTGCGGAGATAGATGATCAGCGCTACGGCTGGAATAATCCAGAGGACAAATCCCAGCACAATAGTGAAGAGGCCAAGAGGATTGAGATACGTGGAATGCCCTCCGCCGACGGATCGAAGAACGATGTTGAAGGTCTCTTGCGCTCTTGACCAGATCTCATAGCTGAGGTACGTGTCGATGAACGCATTCATGAGTGCAGCCCAGGCAACAATTTCCAGGGCAGAGCGTCCCCATGAGCGCCTGCGATAGAATTGCACGCCGGCGACAAGCGCGAACGCAAAGAAGAGGATGCCGTACCACGTCCACCACCTGCTGTAGGTGTAGAGATCAAGCATGGATTTCATCGATTCCGGCACGTACTGCGAGAAGACAGGTGAGTCAAACGTCTTGTTCAAATCATCGAGTGCGCTCGTCGTCACGACGCTTCCGATGTTGATAATGATCATCAGCCCCGAGGCGAGAGCTGTCGACAACCCAATGACAGAGATTGAAGGAAGGTGCAAAACAGGCTTTGGGGTCTCCATGAGGATTCCTGGATGAGCAAACAATTCGTTGGTGCTCCGGAAGAAGGGACAACGGAGGTCCATCCCGCGTCCCTTCTGCCAATGCGAACTCAACTTAGCGAACACCGGTCCGAAATGCAAGGTGCGTCAGAAGAGCTGGGCAATTCCCAACGTGAGATACACACCGCGTGGTTCCATCATGCGGTAGGTCAGATCGAAGCGGAAGAATGAGAAGACCCGGCTGATGCCGATGCCGGCCTCGGAGTACCATCCGTTCGTCGATGTGCCAAATGGCACGGGAGCGTTGCTCCACGTTTTCGCCACGGTGCCATGGGCGATCAGTTCGATACTGTTACGGTAGAGGAAGGGGATGTCGAGGATGAGGAACGGCGTGCTACGGAAATTGTGTTCTGCCGAAAGAAGCACGAAGTGCCGTCCCGTAAACTCCTTCACGCCGGCTCCACGGGCGACGCCAAGAGGAGCAACACCGTCAAATGACGATTCGAGAGCGAAGAGCCGCTGCGTCGGAGGTGTGCCCCATGATGTTCCTGCCGTGAATTTCAACAACAAGACCGGCGGAAACAGGAGACGTTCGGAATACGTTGATACGCGCGCCTCACCTCGTACGATCGCCCTCGTGAAGTCAAATGTGCTCGCGAGAAGGTTACGCGCGGAGTGTTCAAACTCTGCCTCAATGTGATTCTGCGCCGTCAGACCGAGAGGAATGACCGGATCTCCATAGTGGACCTTGAACGAAACAGTGCGGAGCACGCCCTCGTCGATCGCCGGATTTGAACGGAATTTCTTGCTGTGCTCAAAGATGCTGAAGTCGGTGTTCTTGTCGGCCCTTGAATGTTTCTCGTTTGCGTACTGCAGTCGCATTGAGAGCCGTCGACTCAGGTTCCACTCGGCGTGCGTGCGCCATCCTTCCGTGTAGTAGTAGTCGCGATAGTCGACTTTGTTCAGCAACGCGCCCAGCATGACCGCGAACGAAGGATAGTACCCCTCATCCGGAATGTTCTCAATGTCACGATAGATATCGGCGCCCATTTTGAATCGCCTCGTCGAATCGACGAAACCTGATATGCCGAGACCGAACTTGAATTTCCGATCGCTGAATCCGTATCCTGCAGCTCCGCTGAGGGAAAGTCGCCACACTACACTGTCCCGAGTCCCTTGAAGCCCCAGGAATGGTCCTTCGACGCGATTGTATCTGATGTCAAAGTACTTCAACACATCCATGACCGAATTGAGAGATGACAGCGGCCCTTCCGGCTGGAACTGCTTGTCGAGCGTCTGAGTGCTGTCAAGTGTCTTGTATGCCTTTTGTTCCTCGTGCGTCAGTGGAAGAACATCGTGCTGCGCCCAGAACAGGGAATCGAACTTTTCGCTCGTCGGGAGCTGCACGACACGCCGTTTTGTGAAAATGGAGTCTTCGAGGAGCGGATTGATCTTGTAGTCATAGAGAACCGACGCCTGTTCGACCACAATTCTGGGCAGCGTCAGTCCTGGTAGCCCGATTTCGAACGCGCCTTCCAGCCTCACGTCCATCGGCATCCAGTACTTCTTCTCGTACATGGAAAACTGTTGCGAGTACTTGATGTCCATTTTGGAGACGAACGGGACGGCAAACGCCTCATTGGGCGAAATGGACACACCGACGAGAGCGTACACATCTCCCACAACGTCGATCGTCCCCTTGAAGAGCGGCGAGAGTTTCGTCCTGGGAAGCAGCCGGATGGTGTAGATTGGCTTGTCGTCGCGGACGCGGGTTTTCTCAAGCTTGAAATCGTAGTAGTCGAACGCTTCAACGGACGCCGGACCAACAAACCGGAATCCTACGAAAAATACGTCGTCGTCATAGAAATTCACTACCGTGCCCCCGACCGCGATCGCATTCATCCCCGGGATGTTCTCGGTCTTTCTCTTTTGCTTCACCACTTCCCGCAGCGTGTCGCCTTTCCGCCAATAGCCAGTGGTGTACGATTCCGCAATCATGGCGATGGCGGTATCACGCCGCATAACAAGACGCGTAAACGCTTCGAATTCGTACGACTTCAGCGCTTCAGTCCATCGTTTCTTGTACTCGATCACCCTGCGCATGATCCCGACCGCAGGATCCTCGCTCGTGATCAGCACCTCATTCATCTGGATGGGCGTCGGTTGAAGAGAAGCGTTGTACTCGGTCGGCTTGTCGATGCTGATTCTGAGCGTGTCGGAGCGGTAGCCGATGAAACTGAAGATCAGAGTGTGTTCTCCCTTCTCGAGTGAGAGATGGTACACACCCAGGGAATTCGCGACCGTCCCCTTCGACGTCCCTTCGACCCTGACGTTCGCCGAGGGGAGCGCGGTTGCGTTCGAAGCGTCGCGTACCGTTCCATGAAGCGTGAACGTCTGAGCGGCTCCAACGCCTGAGAAGACCAGATACAGAAAGGCGATGAGGAAATGCCTGGGCATTGCTCGGTTAGTACTGAGAAGAGATTGAATATTCTCTTTGACGTGAAACAGAGGGCAGGGTTTCAACCAGATTGTGATCGATACCTCGCAAAAATCGCAGAGACCTGTCGTGCTGTCCTGCCCTCAGCGGGTAGCCTCAAACACAATTTCTGCCACATCTTTGACGGCCACGGTCTCCGAGGCTTCTTTCGCCTTCAGACCGTCCGTCAGCATGGTCATGCAGAACGGACACGCAGTGGCGATGAGATCCGGCTTTTTGGAAAGAGCTTCCTCGGTGCGCTCGATGTTAACCCTCTTCCCCTCCTTCTCCTCCATCCACATCCTCCCTCCACCCGCACCGCAACAGAATCCTTTGCTGCGCGATCGGTCCAACTCCACCCGCGCCATTCCCGGCACCGCATCGAGGATTTCCCGCGGCTGGTCGTACACCTGGTTGTAGCGACCGAGGTAGCATGAATCGTGGTAGGTAATCGTTGCCGCCTGTTGCTTCGTGAGTTTGATCTTTCTCTCGTTGACCAATTTCACGAGAAGATCGGTGTGATGAACGACTTCGTAGTTGCCTCCAAACTGTGGAAATTCGTTTCGAAGAGTGTTGAAGCAATGAGGGCACGCAGTCACGATGTTCTTCACTTTGTAGGTATTCAGCGTGGCAACGTTCTCTTTCATCAGGATTTGCGCAAGGTATTCGTTGCCCAATCGTCGCGCGGAGTCCCCCGTGCATTTCTCCTCGTTGCCGAGAATGGCGAACGACACACCGGCTTCCTGCAAAAGCCGGGCAAACGCCTGCGTCACCTTAATATAGCGCGCATCGTACGACCCGGCACATCCTACCCAGAACAAGATCTCCGCATCGGGCTTTTGTTGAATCGTCGGAATGTTCATCCCCTCAGCCCATTCGGCACGGCTTGATGGCGGAAACGCCCATGGCGAGAAGTTGTTTTCAAGATTGCGGAACACCACCTGCACCTCTGGCGGGAAGTTCGACTCCATCAGCACAAGGTTCCGGCGCATCTCAACAATGGCGTCGACATGTTCGATGTTGA